>Ga0172380_10000083_pt1 | contig 205309 bp, 178 predicted proteins | sample Leawe162metaG_FD_119747 | JGI IMG/M metagenome (GOLD analysis project Ga0172380, IMG submission 119747) | Leachate microbial communities from a municipal landfill in Southern Ontario, Canada - Leachate well 162 metaG | ecosystem: Engineered > Solid waste > Landfill > Unclassified | place... | reverse complement strand
CATATTACCACAAGAGAGTGGAAGAAGGCAAACCCAAAATGGTGGTGCTAAATATTATAAGAAACAAACTGGTGTCAAGAATATTTGCAACAATTAACAGAGGAACTCCCTATGTTGAACTCAACCAGTATGCTGCCTGAAAAAAAAAGATTAAAAAACTTGTTTTTAATCTTGGAATGCAGATTGGCGATGGGCGGGCTTTTTAGCACTATATTTATTTCGGAGAACTGAACTTTCTGTAACCACAAAACTGTCAAACGGAGACGAAACCCCGCCTATTGCCAATGTGCTGTTAGCACCAGTGTTTCTTTCTGTCATAATTTTCAGTCGGTAGAAAAATATAAATCTTTTTTCCAAGTTACCGCGTCTTTCGAGTCAGGGAAACAGTCCGCAAATTTTTCCCATTTATTCTCCAATTTAAGTTCTTTGTCAGCATAACTAAGGTAAATAAGCCGTGGGTTAATTTTCTTATTGTCTTGCTTATGTTGTTCTTTTGTCCTGCCAGATGGGCAAGCACTTGTCCAAGCCAATTCAATTTCAAAATGGCCATTGATGTCCGTTAATACCGTTTTAGTTTCCTCTCCAAACTTTACAGTTAAAGTAACATTTTTTAAAATCGTCTTATCAGCTGTATATGCTGTCCCGCTAATAAAATACGTCCCCGAGCAACCTTTTCCAAATGCCTCATTTGTCAGGCAAGTGATAAATAACATCGTCAAAGCGAACAAAATTGTTGTCTGCCGAATGAAATTGAATTTTCGAGTTAACTGCATAGTGTTATATGTCTTCTGTAACATTGGTGCTAACTCGTTTATATGCGATATAAACCTTCGTATATAACTCCAATATGGGAATGTATACGAAGGTTTGGTTCGTTTATCTCTAAAAAATAATTGAAGGATTGTGCAGCCATTCCCGATAAATTTCAAGTAAAAGTAATGGCTATAGGGCACAAATGCAATTGGGCGTAAATTTTAGAAGCGAATACAGCTATAAGATTAACGGCACCTTTAATTCGCTTAAATGGTTAAAACAACCCTTGAACTAGTCCTCTATTGCAACGAGAACTCAACTTTATTGAGTTTGTAACACTACCCTCACGTATTTCAAAAGTATCAATAAAACTAAATATTTACCCGTCCTTTCCCTCCGTCTCAATCAAACATGATTTTTGTCAGTAGTTGTAAAAATTAGTGTTCAATATCAGGCAGATAAGTCTACTATTTAGAATTAATCTAAGAATACTCGCCACAGACTTGACCTGAGTAGTTGAGTTACGTATACTTGCAGACTATTTATAATTAATCTAAATAAAGATAGCGTAATGAAAAAATTGATATTTAGCGCCTTAGTACTTGGTTTAGCATTTACCTCCTGTAAAAAAGACGAAGGAGATGATACTACCACTCTGCCACCTTTAACTGTACCGCAACAATATGATAGCAGCAGCTATGCACTTAACAGTACAAATGAAAAAACTGTGCTCACCAACTTTAAAGCTTTGGTAGATGAAGTAAAAAAAGGGCGCAGCATCAGCAATAACTTACAATTCAGTACCCTCATCAGTTTGTATGCTGACCTGCAAGTAAAAACCACACCTTATTACGGTGCATTAATTACCAGCACAGCATCAGGTTTCTTAAAACAAGCAGCTGATGCATCGGGTAAAACCTATCGCCCTGATAGTGCCTCTGCCAGCGGTGGTGTTTACGGAGGTTATTTGTTTAACGCTGATGGTTTAGAACCGGAGCAAATGATTGATAAAGGTTTGTACGCTGCTTTGTTATACAACCAGGCCTGTGAAGTATTAAACGGTACGCTAAGCACAGCTACTACCGACCGCGTGCTTTGCCTGTTTGGCAGTAACCCCACGTTTCCCAACAGTAACGATGCTACAAAACACAACAAGCCCGATGCTTATGCAGCAGGCTACATTGCCCGCAGAGATAAAAATGACGGCAAAGGCATGTACAGCAACATCAAAAACAACCTCATTAAACTGCAGGCTGCGGTAAAAGCCGGTCCGCTTTACGCTGCTGACCAACAGCAAGCCATCAAAGCCATAAAACTTAACTGGGAAAAAGGTAATGCAGCTACCATAATCAATTACCTGCACAGTGTTATAGGTACATTAAACGGCACCAATTTAACCGATGCTCAAAAGGCGGGTGCTATGCACAGCTATTCTGAGTGTGTTGGTTTTATTCACGGTTGGAGAACCATCAGCCAAAGTGATAAAAAAATAACCGATGCACAGATTGACGAAATACTCACCTTATTGCTGGCTCCTGCAACCGGTACCACTACCTCTGAATTATTTATTACAGATACATTTAACCAGTTGCCAAAGCTTACTCAGGTAATCAACCAACTGAAAAATATTTACGGTTTCAGCGACCAGGATATTGAAGACTTTAAAACGAACTGGGTAGCTGCTCAGGCCAGATAATCATGTATCTTTGCCGCTTGGTTTTAAACAGGTTCAACATGAAGAAGTTTACTCATTCGTTGCTGGTTATTCTGTTGCTGGTTGTAACAGGATGTACAGACAAAACGCCTGACAACGATAACGGTTTCGACCGCACCGTAATGCTGCAACATTTTAGTGGCAACATTATTCAACCTGCATTCAGGGTATGTGCCGAGGAAACGGAAACGTTAAAACAATTCATAGAGTTCTTTATTCAAAACCCTGATGAAATCAATTTAAAGATAGCACAGGAACAATGGAAAAGAGCCTTTGAACTGTTTCAGTACATTCGGCCTTTTACTTTTGGTCCTGCAGCCGAGCAAGGGGTAAATAAATCCTTAGCTGAAGAGTTGGGTACATTTCCGGTAAACGTAACCGCAACTGAAAACTACATCAACACCAACGATACCCTGTTCAACAATTTTGCGCGAGACACCAGAGGTTTTCTGGCCTTAGAATATTTACTGTTCGGCAACGGCAACAACACAGATGTGCTCAACTCCTTTACCGACCTGAAAAGAAAAAGGTATGCACTGGCAGTAGCCAACCAAATTTTCCTGAAAATACGTTCTGCCAGATATGACTGGCAGGCTTATGGATTAAGTTTTGTGGCCAACAACGGAACAGATGCGGGCAGTTCGGTTTCATTGCTGTACAATGAGTTTTTGAAAAGTTATGAACTGATTAAAAACTACAAAGTAGGTTTACCATCAGGCAACCGCCCGGGCCAAACACAACCTGAACCTCAGAAAGTAGAATGTTATTACAGCAAACAATCTGTGTACATGATAAAACGTCATTTTGAAGCTGTACACGGCATATGGCTGGGTAAAGGCTTAAATGGTGCCGATGGTGCGGGTTTTAAAGAATACCTGTCTACAGCAGTAGGTGGCATTGAACTGATTGCTGAAACGGAAAAGCAGGTGAGCAACGTGAATACAGTTTTAAGCAGCATTGATGACAATGCCGATTTGAGCCAACTGATTAACGCCAACTCTACTAAAGTTTCTGACCTGAATACTGAACTGCAAAAACTAACACGGTATTACAAAAGTGATATGTCATCAGTGCTGGGTATAGCCATTACCTATACCAGTGGTGACGGAGATTAACAATGCAGTACCGCCCGTTACAACAAACCGATATTGCTCCTTTAGCTGTTTTCAGAATAGCATTTGGTTTGATGATGACGCTGGGCACGTTGCGTTTTATGCTGTTGGGTTGGATAGAAGAACATTACACCACTCCCCTTTTTCATTTCCATTATTACGGTTTTGAATTTATTGAACCCCTCAACTTAGCGGGCATGTATGTTGTTCATGCGCTTATGTTCGCAAGTGCACTGGGCATTATGCTGGGAGCCTTTTACCGCTGGAGTGCGCTCACCTTTTTTCTCACCTTCACCTACACGGAGCTGATTGATTTAACCTACTACCTCAACCACTATTATTTTGTAAGCATAGTAGCACTGGTGATGGTGTTTTTACCTGCACACCGCTGCTGTTCTGTTGATGTAAAAAGAAATCCGTCCATTGCTGTTGATACAGTTCCACGGTGGTGCATTGATGTAATCAAATTACAAACTGCTGTGGTATACACTTACGCAGGTATTGCCAAAATAAATTACGAGTGGCTGATAGAAGCCTTGCCCCTGCGCATTTGGTTACCTGCTCAGGATACACTTCCGCTTATAGGAAAGATAATGCCATACCAAGCCACCGCCTATGCCTTCAGCTGGATTGGTATGCTGTACGATTGCACCATAGTGTGGTGGTTGATGAACAGTAAAACGCGTCCGTGGGCTTATGTTTCAGTGATTATTTTTCATGTACTCACGGGCATGATGTTTCAGATAGGCATCTTTCCCATGGTGATGATCACCACCACGCTCATCTTTTTCTCCAACGGCTTTCACCGCAAGTTGCTGCGCTTCTTTGATAAAAAAATAGCTCCGGTATGTGCGTATGAAAAAGCACTCAGCTATGCACAACAAAAATCAAGACTGGCCATAGCCGCACTGGCTGCGCATTTCACCTTTCAGATTATTTTTCCGTGGCGCTTTATGTTATACCCCGGTAAATTATTCTGGACCGAACAAGGATACCGTTTCTCTTGGCGCGTAATGCTGATGGAGAAAGCCGGAACAGCCACTTTTTATGTGCAGGATGCGCGCACAGGCAAAGAAGGTATTGTGGTGAACAGCGAATTTCTTAACCAACACCAGGAAAAACAAATGGCCTTTCAACCTGATATGATTTTGCAATACGCACATCAACTGAAGGCATGGTATGAAAACAAAAACATTCCTGTTAAAAAAATACGTGCAGAGGTGTATGTAACGCTGAACGGAAGCAGAAGTCGGCTGTACATTGACCCCAACGTAGATTTAACTCAGCTGTACGACAATTGGCAAAATAAAAACTGGATACTCCCTTTTGAAAAATAAGTTATACATAGCGCTGTTGTTTACCCTTTTCTCCTTGAGCGCTGTTGCTCAAAAGGGAAATATTTCGGGCAACGTAACCGATACGTTAAATGCCGGTATTGCCGCAACTGAAATCGTATTAAAAGACACCCGTTACAGCACAGTGAGCAACACCAAGGGAGAGTATAACCTGAAGAACATTAACTACGGCACGTATACCCTTGTTGCATTTGCTTTGGGAAAAGAAATTTATGCTACCAAAGTAGAAGTGAACAAACCGTTAGTTACAGTAAACATTGTGCTGAAACCTTTGAAAGCAGAACTGAATGAGGTAACCGTACACAGCGAACGCGAAAAAACATTTGGCATCAGCAGGCTTAAATCAGTAGATGGTGTGGCTTTATACGAAGCCAAAAAAAATGAGCTGATTGTAATGAATGATGTAACCGCCAACCTCTCGACCAACAACGCGCGGCAAATATTTGCCAAGGTACCCGGATTAAATATTTGGGAAAGCGATGGGGCCGGTTTGCAACTGGGCATTGGCGGCAGAGGATTAAGTCCGAACAGAACATCCAATTTTAATACGCGTCAAAATGGCTACGACATCAGTGCAGATGCGTTGGGTTATCCTGAAAGTTACTACACCCCTCCGTCAGAGGCACTGGAAAGAATTGAAGTGGTGCGCGGGGCATCATCCCTGCAATACGGCACACAGTTTGGCGGCATGCTCAACTTTGTAATGAAGCGTGGCCCGCATGACAAAAAAATTGAAATCAACAGCAGACAAACCTTAGGATCATGGGGGTTGTGGAACAGCTTTAACAGCGCTGGCGGAACCGTACTCAACAAAAAACTGAACTACTACACCTTCTTTCAACGCAAGCAAGGAAACGGTTGGCGGCCCAACAGTCAGTTTGAAGTAAATACCGCCTTTGCCTCCGTGCAGTACAAAGCCTCCAAAAAATTAACGGTGGGAGTTGATTACACTTTCATGCATTACCTCGCACAACAGCCCGGAGGTTTAACCGATGTGCAGTTTGAACGCGACCCAACACAATCAGTACGCAGCAGAAACTGGTTTACCGTTGACTGGAATTTATTTGCACTTACGTTTGACTACGTCATCAATGAACATACTAAAATAAACGTGCGCAACTTCGGACTTATCGCCTCGCGAAAAGCACTAGGTAACTTAGAGCGCATCAACGTACTTGATTTAGGCGGCAACCGAACTATGGTGGATGGCTCCTACCACAACATGGGCAATGAAACCCGTTTGCTGCACCATTACCGCACAGGTAAAAAATCGCATACCGTAGTTACCGGATTCCGTTTGTACAAAGGGACTACCACAGCTCGACAAGGAGATGCGAGTAACGGAAGCGATGCCAACTTCTCCTTTAACAATCCTGACAATCTGGAGAACTCCGATTTCCGTTTCCCGAATACCAACATCGCTGTGTTTGCAGAAAACATTTTCAGGTTTTCACAACGCCTCAGCCTTACACCAGGTATTCGTTATGAATACATCAACACCAAATCAGCCGGTTATTACCGTTTTATTTTGAGAGATTTAGCCGGAAACATTGTGGTGGACCAAAAGAACTACGATGAACAAAATTTATCCCGTGGCTTTTTGATTGGTGGTTTAGGACTTAGTTATAAAATTAACCTGAAACATGAGTTGTATGCCAACTTCTCGCAAAATTACCGTGCAGTTAATTTCAGCGATTTGCGCATTACCAATCCCAACATGAAAGTGGACAGCAACATGCAGGACGAAAAAGGGTTCAGTGCTGATATTGGTATTCGTGGCAACAAAGAAAACTGGTTCAACTATGATGTATCGCTGTTCATGCTCTCTTATCAGAACCGCATTGGTTTATTGTTGAAAGCCGACCAGCCACCCCTGTATCTGGATTACCGCTACCGCACCAATGTTGCGGATGCCATAACCACAGGCATTGAGTCATTTGCTGAAGTGAATGTATTAAAGTTATTGAAATCTGAAGCCAAATCAGCACTGTTATTGTTTTCCAATGTAGCCATCATTCAATCGCTGTACATCAGCAGCAATGACAATTCCATCAACAACAAAAAAGTAGAATTGGTGCCACCCATATCCGTTCGGGCAGGAAGCACCTTTCGTAACAAAAAATTTCAGGCTACTGCACAATTCTCTTATGTAGGTGAGCAATACAGCGATGCCACCAATGCCATCCGCTCCTCCTCGGCTGTAAACGGTATTATACCTGCCTATTTTATTGCTGATTTTTCCATGCGGTATACATGGAAGCGCCTCACCCTCGAAACCGGCTGCAACAATTTAGCGAACAACTATTACTTCACCCGCAGAGCAGATGGTTACCCCGGCCCCGGCATTATTCCCGCTGATGGCAGAAGTTTCTACCTCACATTAGGCGGGCGTTTCTGATTTAGAACAGTACCTGTTCACCGATAAAATTTCCGCGTTAAAAGATGTACAAAGCCTCTTGCGGATAAATATTTGGCGCATACAGAGATGAATATTACCTTCATACAAAATTTAATCACTTATGAAGAAAATACTACTCACTTTATCAATGCTGGCAGGATATTATGCTGCATCAGCACAAGGCAATGACATTACCATGCCTTTTATTAACACAGATTTACGCCCGGCCTGCGACAGTACCGTTGAGGAAATTCCGAACGGTGCAACTTACAAGTTTAACTCAGCCATAGTATTTAAACTGAACAGCAGCAGCGGCTTTATGGAAAGCATGTTGATGTATGATACCAACAAGGTTGTTGCTTTTAAAATTGACGTTTTTTACACCAGCAACAAAGCCACCCACGCCATCACCAATGTGAATGCAGGCGGTAGTATGCTCGCCTATGGCAGCACCTACTTTACCTACGATGGTAACGGAAATGTAACCAAAGAAACCATGATGCGCAACATTCCGACTGTTGATACCACAGAAACATATGAGTACACCTACGATGGTTCCAACAGAATCACACAGCACATCCGTTCCAAAAAAGAATCTGGCGTATGGGAGTTAACAGACAAAGAAGTGTTTACTTACAATGCAGCAGGTATGTGTAACAAGGCTACGCGTTATTATTACGATAACGGCAACTGGGTAGCAGAACGTGAACTGAACATGACCTACAACGCTGCCAACGCAGAAACTGAACGTATTGAAGTGAATCTGCAAACAACACAAAACGAAGAAAAAATAGTTCGCATTCTGGATGCCTCGAACAAAGACATACAAAAACTGTCGTATGATTGGGTAAGTAATGCCTGGGAACATGTGGCCAGCGACAGCAATACTTTTGTAAACAGCCTGAGAACCGAAAGCCGTGTATACAGAAAACAAAGCGGCAACTGGACATATGTTGAACGTGAGCGTTGCGCAGAAGGTAATCTTCCTTCATCTGTAAGAAACTACATCAACAGCCTTGGTTTGATTGTGTACCCTAACCCTGCTACAACTGAAGTGAATATTATGGCCCCTGCTGCTGAAATAAGCACAGCAGTGTATGACCTGAACGGAAAAAGTGTAACTGTACCTGCTACCGCTTCGGGCAACAAAACCATCTTAAATACCTCCGTTTTACCTTCGGGCATATATTTCTTAATTATCCGAAACGGAGAAAATACCAGCAAACAAAAAATTGTGATTCAATAGTTTAAAACCCATTACTACAAAAAAGCCGGCCTTGTGTCGGCTTTTTTTATGGGTAGCATGTATCAGTTTGTCCTGATACTTCGTTTATTCGTCTATTAATACCTTTCCACCATCAAACAACAGTTGACTTTTTTACTATCCGCTAATACATTCGCATAAAATAATCATTTGAAAAAACTATTTACGCTTCTGCTTTTACTCAGTTCGGGCCAACTGTTTGCTCAAATACAACCTGCCTCCATCAAAGGACAGTTGGTTGATTCAGCCACCTTCAAATACATGGGCTACTCCGGTGTATCACTCATCAAACTCAATGACTCTACTTTGGCTCACCATGTATGGAGTAAGGACAACGGCTCTTTTGAAATCAAATCCATTCAACCCGACACTTACCGTTTGCAGGTAACTCACCCGGGCTTTGCCGACTATGAAGAAAACATCATACTTAAAGCGGGAGAGAATAAAACACTGCCCGACATTACTATGCTCTCCAAGGCCCAGTTGTTAAGGGAAATTATTATTCAGGATAAACGTGATGCCATTCGAATAAAGGGAGATACCACAGAGTATTTTGTAGACAGTTTTCTGGTGAACAAAAACTCCAACGTAGAAGATCTGCTGAAAAAACTACCCGGCATTCAGGTAGATAAAAACGGAAAGATTACCGCACACGGTCAGGAAGTAAAAAAAGTATTGGTTGACGGAGAAGAGTTTTTTGGCAGCGACCCTACCGTTGCTACGCAAAACCTGCGAGCTGATAATGTAGAAACGGTGCAGGTATTTGATAAAAAAAGTGATCAATCCATAGAAACCGGTATAGATGACGGAGACAAAGAAAAAACAATAAACCTCACGCTAAAAGACGAGGCCAAAAAAGGGTATTTCGGCAAGGTGAAAGGAAGTCAGGGGACAGAGAACCGCTACGAGCACGATGCCATGTTCAACTCCTTCAGCAAAAAAAGGAAGTTGTCGTTTTATTCAGCCATGTCCAACACCAACAAAACCTCCCTCGATTGGGAAGAGTCTGACATGTATGCAGGCGGCAAAGGAGAAACTGAATTTGGTGATGACGGGATGATGTACTCCTACTACAGTTATGATGAAGATGACTTTTCAGGCATGGGCATTCCACGAACCTGGTACACCGGAGCATTTTATACCAACAAGTTCAAAGAGGATAAGCATTCTCTTACCTTCAATGCCAATTACAAAGAACTTTTTGTATCGGGCTTTGACAACAACCGCACACAGTACATCTTGCCCGATACTTTTTATTTCGACAACCAGTCGAAAAATTTCAACAGTACACGAAAGCTCACCAGCGGAAAAGCCAGTTACGAGTGGAAACTGGATTCCCTTTCTACTATTCGTATAAAAATTAACGGGAGCACCGGCACCTCAGAAAATACAGAAAACTTCTATTCGGAAAACCTGAATGAAGAAAATGCGCTTATCAACAACAACAAGCGGAAAGAGACTTATGCCAACAACAAAGAATCCGTTAGCAGTTCAGTGGCATACAATAAAAAGTTCAAACTAAAAGGACGTTCGGTTTCACTCATTTTTAACCAGAATTATTCGTTGCGCACCGGCAATGGATTTCTGAGTTCCACCACTAACTTTTACGGAGCTGATACTTCTTTATTTCAAACCGCACTGATTGACCAACGAAAAAAGGATTACAACAAAAACCTCACCTGGGAAGGAAAGCTGTCGTATACCGAACCCCTGAGTAAATACTGGTTTATTGTAGGTGACTACAAATACAGCAGTACCAACAACAACTCCGTGAGAGAAAGTTTTGACCGCAATACCTTAAACAACGAGTACACAGAATTAGTGGATTCCCTGAGCAGTAATTTCAAATATGACATTACAAAAAATGAAGGCGGACTAACCTTCAGGTATGTAAATAAAAAGGTAATTGCAGCTTTTGGCGGGCGTACTGCCTACACCGACCTTTACCAAAAAAATCTGACCACTGCCAAAGAACAAAGCCAGCACTTTCTTAATTTTTTCCCGAGTGCGTCCTTTACCTACAAACCCAAAACCACTACTACCGTTAACATCAACTACAATGGCTCCACCCGCCAGCCTACGTTGCAGCAAATACAACCCCTGCAAGACAACTCCAACCCTTTAATGATATACAAGGGCAACCCCAACCTGAAACAAAGTTTCAGAAACAATTTCAGCGTGTGGATGTCGAACTACAAACCCATTAAAGGACGCGGGTATTACTTCAACGTGTATTCTACCTTTGTAAACAATGATTTCTCCTACAGCGATTTTGTTGACACCAGCGGCCGCAGAAATAATCAAACGATCAATGTAAATGGCAACTACACCTCAGGTTTCTACAGCAACTACCATTACGAAATAAAAAATACGGGTATAGATTTACGAACCGGCCTGAACGGAAACCTGGGACGTAACACCAATTACATCAACAACAAGCAAAACGTAAATAACTACCGAAACATTACGTATTCACTTCATGTCTCCTACAGTATTGAAGAAAAGTTTGACATCTATGTTAATGGTAACTGGAACGTTAACAGCTCCAAAAGCACTTTGCGTGAAGATGTTACTACCCGCTTTCTCATTCAAACCTATGAAACCGGGTTCTGGCTACAACTCCCTAAAAAATTTGAACTGGATGGTGAATGTACTTTTAACATACGCCAGCGCACCACTGAATTTGACCGTAACCTCAACACCACCATTTGCAACCTGAGCCTTTCCAAAAAACTGCTAAAGAAAGATCAGCTGGAAGTAAAAGCTGAGGCCCGTGATTTGTTTAACCAGAACATAGGTTTTGACCGTACCGCCAACAGCAATTTCATCAATGAAAATACCCACACGGTTTTAAAACGATATATCCTGTTTTCTTTAATCTGGAACTTTACCAAAAATGGCCCGAAACCTGAATAAACTACTGCTGGTAACACTGCTGCTTACAGCACACCACACATGGGCACAAAGCCTGTTGTTAAGTGGTAAAATACGTTTTGAGCGCAAGGAAAACGTACATAAACAATTTGAAAATGAAACCGGTGCCTGGGTAGAGGAAATGATTAAACGTGTACCCAAATACAAAACCGATTATTTTGAACTCACTTTTAACCGCGAGCAATCACTTTACAAACTGGTGCAGGAAGAAGAAAACCAGATGATGACCTGGAACAACATTGCACACAACAACACCGTACATCACCATTTAGTAACGGGGCAAAGTTTGAGTTTAAAAAATGTGTATGATGAGAGTTACGCCATTCAAGATACGCTCCCGTCTTTCAAATGGAAGCTTTTGGGTGAGTACCGCAACATTGCGGGATTTAATTGTCGTAAAGCAGCCACTATTATACAAGACAGTATTTACATCATTGCTTTTTACACCGATGAGATACCCGTTAAAACCGGACCTGAATCATTTAATGGTTTACCGGGCATGATACTGGGCATTGTGGTACCACGCTTACACATGACTTTGTTTGCCACAACAGTTGACCACACACCACCTGCTGCAAACGAAGTACAAGCACCTGTTCTTCCTAAAAAGACAAAGCCTGTAACGCAAAAAGCCTTTATGCAGGAAATTACCTCAGCCCTTAAAGACTGGGGGAAATGGGCCAACAAGGTGTATTGGAAATCGGCTTTGTGATATAGTTATAAAACACAAATCCCGCAACAACCATCGGCTGTTGCGGGATTTTATATTGTTAAACGATTTCTACTTTTGAGCAGTTAATTGTTTAGGCACTTCTTTTACTTCCGCAGGCACATCAGCGGTTAAAGCATTGAGGAAAGCAACAATGCTTTGCACTTCATCATAACTGAGGTCTTTGTTTACCTGTGTCTTTCCCATAATACGAACGGCATCAGCCAGATTTTTTACACTACCGTCATGGAAATACGGATAGGTTTGGGAAATGTTACGCAAGGAAGGCACCTTAAATTTATCTTTGTCTGCCTCGTTTTTGGTTTGATCCTGCAGGCCTTTATCGTTGGTTGAACTACCCGTTAACGCATGGTAATCGTTAATCAAACCAAACTTTTGAATTTGCGCTCCACCTATAGCAGTGCCGTTGTGGCAACTGGTGCAGCCTGCTCCTACAAAGGTTTGCAGGCCGTGTTTTTCTTCAACAGAAAGTGCATCTGTTTTACCTTTAAGGTAATCATCAAAACGTGAAGGTGTAATCAAGGTACGTTCAAATGCCGCAATGGCTTTAGCAATGTTCTCGTACGTAAGCGGGTCGGCATCTTTTGGGAAAGCGGCTTTAAAGCTTTGATTGTAGAGGTCCACACCCTTCAGTTTATTGACCAGGTATTCTTTATTGGGAATAGCCATTTCCACCGGATTAAGAATAGGCATGCCGGCTTGTTCTTCTACGTCTTTTGCTCTGCCATCCCAAAACTGCAGAAAGTGTAATGCTGCATTAAAGGTAGTGGGGGAATTTCGTCCTCCTCTTTGTCCGGCATCACCTATAGAGGTTGGTTCATTGTCAACCCCGAAAGTGGCCACATTGTGGCAGGAGTTACAACTGTTGTTACCGGTTAACGACAAGCGGGTGTCGAAGTAAAGCATTTTGCCTAATTCTACTTTAGGTGCTGAACAATCATTGGCCGGATTTTCAGCAATGGCAGGTAAGGCCGCAAAAATACCCTGCGCCTGTTTAAGTAAATCAGCTTCCTGCTCTTTGGTCATTTCTACAATGCCCATTTTTTGAGCTTTGGCCTTCGCTTCTTCGCGGGCAATATCCTCGTAGCTGCCACCACAAGCGGCCAGCATCAATGAAAAAATGTATAGTGATTTGTGCTTCATGTTATTGGTTATAATGTCAAATTTAAGTTAAAAGTACAACCAATGAACGCACATCCCCAAAAATTGTTTGCCGGAAATGATGGTAACGCTTAATTCAATTTATAACGCACCAACCTGCGCTCAGTATAATTGGGGTTACTCATAAAAAACGGCAGCACCTCACTCACAATTCCTACGTTTTTGGCATACCGTGTTTGCACCTTACGCACAGGGCGGGGATTACTCCATTTGGGATAGAAATTGTACACCACATCAAAACTGGAGGTACTAAAAACACCTGCGGGAACACCTGTTACCAGATCTTTGTCTCCCATTCGGTTCTCTATGCGTGCGATAGTATCGTTGTCTGAAACAACCAGGTAAGACGTTTTGAAAACGTTGGTAAAATCAAGTACAGAGAAAAGAATCGTACCGGATTGATTCACCACGTAATGCATAGAATCGCGCATATAAGAAGTACTCAACTCTGTAAAATATGGATTAGGACGATACACTTTGTGGTAAGTTTTTCCGCCAATGAGCGTATCTTTTTCTACATAACAACTATCAAACTGCTGCATGGGGGTGGCATTACCATTGGTATCCACTGTGAATCGCTGGTATACCCAATAGTTACCCGTTTTTAAATTGGAATAAGCTGCGGCCTGCTTTGCTAAAGGAACCGGAGAGGTTACCTCCTCTTTATCTTCTTTGCATGCACAAAATAGTGAAGCCACGGAAACCCCGATGACCATTACGTTTTTTAAACTCATAGTATTTACTTTTTATAAATTTTACGAGTGAAAAACGGGAGTGCTCCTGTTTTATTGTATGCTGAAATGTATATTTAGTGAAAGAGAATATTTACCTCCAACTCAGCAATAATACCACGTGTGAAACGTTTTTGAATGTCAGCTTGCGGAATAAATTAACTGGTCAATTCCGGGAAACCATTTGGCTCTTGGAATACGTTGCAACAGCCATTCGCGGTCATGCACAAACTCCTGCTTTTCTACAAAACCGTATCCCCAAAAATTACCTTGCTCCACTAGCAAAACACCCACTTCATTTTCGTGGCGACCTGATGCCGTTAGAATATAATTGACTTCTTTTAATCCCTCCAGCATAGCGGCTACTTTAAGGTTGTACGCTGTTACATCTTCGGTTTGCAGGCAGGCTCCGTCACAGGTGCCTTCCTGATAATTACGGCAACCTGCTGAACCGGTTTCAATGCCACACAAGCGCAAACACAAACCTCTTTCAGCGGCCTGCTCTTTCAAAAAATCAACTCCGTCAATTACAGAACGGAAGTAATACAAAGGCTGCTGGTAACGCGCAATGGTTTTTACGGCTAAACGCATGTACCCTTTTTGATCGGGATACATGAATAAACCGTAACGTGGAGTATATCCTTTCATAGCACGATTAAACTCGGGCCACTTTTCTTTGATTTCAATGAGTTCCTGTATTTGTGCGAATAACTCATTGCCTGTTTCCACAAATGAGATTCGCTGCACATGGCGCATAAAATCCTGCTTTTGTTTTTGTGCGGAGTTGTTGCTGAAATGTGAGGTAACCCTGCGCTTAATGTTTTTGGCTTTACCTACATAAACTACCTTACCTGCGGCATTGTGAAAATAATATACTCCGGCTGATGAAGGAAGTTTTTCCATATCCTGCTTGAGTAAATTGGGCGGCAACAAACTTTCTTTCGAACCTTTCTTCAATGCTGTATCTAACGCCCCCACCGAATCATGCTGAAGAATTTGAGTAAATAATTTTACCGTGGCTTCTGCATCACCCATGGCCCGGTGCCGGTCGTTGATGTTAATGTTTCTGTAAGCACACACATTGCCTAAACTGTATGATTTTAAACCCGGAAATACTTTCCGGCTTAAACGCACCGTACATAGTTTGGATACGTTTAACGTATACCCTGATTGCATCAAATGGTGCCTTAGAAAAGAGTAATCGAAATTCACGTTGTGCGCCACAAATACTTTATCGTGTAATAATGCATACACCTCTTCGGCAATGTCATCAAAGTGAGGTGCATCGGCCACCATTTCATCTGTGATGCCGGTGAGTCCTGTAATAAAGCGAGGAATGGCACATCCGGGATTAATAAGCGTGTGGTAGCGCTGTAAAACCTGCTCTCCGTTATGTACCAAAACGGCCAGTTCTGTAATGGCGTGTGCGGCCGCATGTCCGCCTGTTGTTTCAATATCCACAACAGCAAATAAACGGGTTGATTGTTTACGCAAAGCCATTACTCAAATGTAGTAAGGTTCCTGCAAAAATCGCTGAAATACGTAGAATTTATTTGTTCAGACGATGGGCCACTTAAACACATAAGCACCTATACACCTAAACACGTTGCAGTTCGTTTTTAAACGTTAAACTTAAAGTGGACTATATCGCCATCCTGCATCAGGTATTCTTTGCCCTCGATGGATAGTTTACCTGCATCGCGGCAAGCTGATTCTGAACCGTAGTGAATATAATCTGCATAATGAATAACATCTGCTTTGATAAAGCCGCGCTCAAAATCACTGTGAATTACACCGGCTGCCTGCGGAGCTTTGGTGCCCACTGTAATGGTCCACGCCCGCACTTCCTGAACACCTGCGGTGAAGTAAGTGATGAGGTTTAAAAGACGGTAAGCCCCTTTGATTAGTTTAGCCACACCGGATTCGCTGAGACCTAAATCGGATAAAAACATCACACGGTCTTCGTAACTTTCCAGTTGTGAAATTTCTGATTCAATGGCTGCACAAATAACCAGCACCTCCGCATTCTCGTCTTTTACTGCTTCACGTACCACATCCACATATTTATTGCCGTTTACCACCGACTTCTCATCTACGTTGCACACGTACATGACAGGCTTGGAGGTAAGCAAAAATATGTCGGCCAAATGCACTTTGTCCTCATCGCTAAGTTCCAGCGAGCGTGCCGATTTGCCCGACTCCAAATGGAACTTCATGGCTTCGAGCACTTCAACGGCTTTCTTGGCATCTTTATCGTTGCCCACTTTGGCCATGCGGCTTACACGCTGTAATTTTTTGTCTACTGAATCAAGGTCCTTGAGTTGCAATTCGGTATCAATAATTTCTTTGTCGCGAATAGGGTTTACTGAACCGTCCACATGAATGACGTTGTCGTCATCAAAGCACCGCAACACATGTAAAATAGCATCGGTTTCGCGAATGTTGGCCAAAAACTGGTTACCCAAACCCTCTCCTTTGCTCGCTCCTTTTACCAAACCGGCAATGTCAACAATCTCAATGGTGGTGGGCACAACACGCTGAGGTTTTACAAAACCCTCCAATACATTTAAACGCTCATCGGGTACGGTTATAACACCTACGTTAGGTTCAATGGTACAAAAAGGAAAATTGGCTGCCTGCGCTTTGGCGTTTGACAAACAATTGAACAAGGTTGATTTTCCTACGTTGGGCAAGCCCACTATTCCACACTTTAAAGCCATGTATAATTAGATATGTTGATTGAAGAATTGTTATGCTATTGTTTTTGATTAACCTTTGATAATGGCTTTCATGTCTGTAATTATTTTTTCTGCCAGGTGATTGGCCGTAGCCTCACTCCTGCTTTCGGAATAGATACGAATGATAGGTTCAGTATTTGACCTGCGCAAGTGTACCCACTCTTTATCGAATTCAATCTTCACTCCGTCAACAGTGTTGATGGGTTGCTTTTTATACTTCTCCTTCATCTTGCTCATCAGGTCATCAATGTTCACTTCGGGAGTAAGTTCTATTTTCTTTTTTGCTATAAAATAATCAGGGTAGTTCTCGCGCAACATAGAGCAAATCTTTTTCTCCTTAGCCAGGTGAGTAAGGAACAATGCTATGCCTACCAACGCATCACGACCGTAGTGCAACTCAGGGAAAATAATTCCACCGTTACCTTCACCACCGATTACCGCGTTTACTTCTTTCATTTTCTCCACTACGTTTACCTCTCCCACAGCTGAAGCAAAATATTCACCTCCGGCTTTTTCTGTCACATCGCGCAAGGCACGTGTGGAGGAAAGATTCGAAACCGTATTGCCTTTGCGGTGTTTTAACACATAATCAGCAACTGCCACCAAGGTGTACTCTTCTCCGAAGAAACTACCGTCTTCACTGATAAAGCACAAGCGATCCACATCAGGGTCAACCACCACGGCCAAATCAGCTTTGGAGTGTTTTACCTCCTGTGCTGCAGAGGTTAAATGCTCCGGCAATGGCTCGGGGTTATGCGGAAATTTTCCGTCAGGTGTACAGTTGAGTTCAATTACTTCTGCCACACCTAAGGCACGCAATAACTGTGGCACAAAAATACCCCCTGTTGAGTTTACCGCATCTACCAACACCTTAAACTTACGGGCTTTGATGGCTTTTACATCCACCAAATCAATGGCCAGTATTTTATCAATGTGTTTCTGCACGTAAGAATCATCTTTGGTTATTTTACCCAGTTTATCCACCTGTGCATATACTGTATTGTCTTTATCCGCCAGGGCTAATACCTCTTCCCCGTCAGCACCCGATATAAACTCACCTTTGTGGTTCAACAACTTCAGCGCGTTCCATTGCTTCGGGTTGTGACTTGCCGTGATGATGATGCCTCCTCCGGCATTTTCTTCGGTTACGGCAATTTCTACCGTAGGTGTGGTAGATAAGCCCAAATCAACCACATCAATTCCAAGCCCTATGAGTGTGCCTGTTACCAAATTACTCACCATTTCGCCTGAAATACGGGCATCGCGACCAACAACAATTTTAGCCGTGCCGCTGTTCTTGAGTACCCAGCTACCAAAGGCTGCGGTGAATTTTACAATGTTGCCCGGTGTAAGTGCATCGTCAGATGTACCACCAATGGTACCTCGTATGCCTGAAATCGATTTAATTAAAGTCACGTTAGTTCTGTTAGTTTTAAGGGTGGCAAATTTACGGGTTACAATTGTGCCAGCCAACGGGTAAAAGATGAATGTTATACACAGATATTGCGTATTCTTGCAAAAAAATGACTGATGCCGGCTGATTGGTTTGCTACCTGGTTTGATTCCCCTTATTATCACCTGCTTTATCGCCACCGCGATGATACAGAGGCAGGGTATTTTCTGAAAAATTTACTCAAATACCTGAACCCGGGCGATGATTGCCACATGGCGGATATTCCTTGCGGCAAGGGTCGGCATGCTATATTTCTCAACAGGTTGGGGTATAAAGTAACCGGTTTGGACTTAGCCGCCAACTCCATTCAACTGGCTCAAAAATTTGCCAATGAACGGTTAAAATTCGGGGTGCACGACATGCGCCAACCGTATGAAAAAGAACAGTTTGACATTATTCTGAACCTGTTTACCAGCTTGGGTTACTTTGACAATGAAGCGGATAACCTCAAAGTATTTCATTCTTTCCACAAAGCATTGGTGCCCAACGGACAACTGGTGGTTGACTTTTTTAATGCGGCTCATGTACTCAACCACCTGAAGACCTCAGATGAGAAAGTAGTGAACAGTGTTCATTTCAGTATTACCAAACACGTAGAAGGCAACCGCATCATCAAAACCATACAGGTAAAACATATGGACCGTGAGTTTACCTTCTACGAAAAAGTACAATTAATTACCCTGAGTGAATTAAAAAACTGGCTCGCAAGCAGCGGCTTTGAGGTAACCGATTTGTTTGGCAACTATAGTTTGGATAGTTTTGACGAAGCAACATCAGAACGCATGATTGTGAAAGCCATTAAAAAATGATCAGCATACTTTACCAACTGGACCGCGAACTTTTTTACTTCATTAACGGGAGTTGCGACAATGCGCTGTTTAACCTGCTGATGCCGTGGATGCGCAACATGTACTTTTGGTTTCCACTGTACGCAGTTATTATCGGCTACATTATATACAACTTTAAGAAAAAAGCACCTTTTGTATTGCTCATGGTGGCCTTAACCGTTACAGCCAGTGACCAGTTGAGCGGCAACCTGATGAAAAAAAGCGTGAAACGCCTGCGCCCTTGCAACAACATTTCTATGGAAGGATATGTAATTGAACGGGTAACCTGCGGAAGCGGTTACAGCTTTACCTCAGCGCATGCATCCAACCATTTTAGTTTGGCGGTACTCATTATATTTTTATTCGCCTCACGGTTTCGTTGGGTAAAATGGGCAGCCCCCTTGTGGGCAGCAACCATCAGCTTTGCGCAGGTATATGTAGGCGTGCACTTTCCGTCTGATATTACCGTGGGTGCTTTGTTCGGTATATTGATTGCCCTGCTGATGATCCGTATTTTCAAACCTTATATACAAGAAGAAGCATAAATGAGCGGTTGGTTATTTCTTTTACTTGCGACCTCTACCCTTACAGGTGGTTTGCTTCCTTTCGCCCTGCGCAAAAAAGCCAACGATACCTTACTCAAAACCATGCTTTCCTTTGGTGGCTCGTTTCTGTTTTCGGTTACCATCCTGTACCTCATTCCTGAAACATTTGAATCGGGCGACAAGCTGGTGGGCGTATTTGTATTGTGCGGTTTTTTCTTTCAGATTATACTCGAACAATTTACCGGTGGCGTAGAACACGGACACCTCCACCTGCACGAACACAAAAACGAAAAACTGATTAAGGCACAAATATTTTTCAGCCTCAGTTTACATTCTTTTATGGAAGGTATTCCTTTGGGTACCGATATGTTTGGCAATGCCAATACCCAACACACGTTTTTCTTTGGCATTATGCTGCATGAATTGCCAGCGGCATTTGCTTTGAGTTCCATTTTAAATCACGGCAAACCCTTGCAATTAAAGTCGTTTGTTATGGCTTTACTCTATGCCCTGATGGCACCTGCCGGAGCATTACTTAGCCACATGCTCAGTGTGGAAGATGTGGCTCAGGTGCATGAGCACGGTCACCATGCACACAGCCAGGGTTTCAATTACCTCATGGCCTTTATCATTGGTACCTTTTTGCACATCTCTACCATTATATTGTTTGAAAACAGCCCCAACCACCGCTTCTCCCGCTACAAAATAATATCGGTGATGCTGGGTGCACTGCTGGCTTCCATGAGCCTGTGGGTATAACTGTTAAACGGTTTGCATTTGTTTTTAGCGATCCGTCAATCCTAGCTTAATTATATGCTATCAATTCAAAAAAAGTGAGTGCTAGTCTATCTTCTATTTATAATGGATAGGTGTTTGTGGCGTTCCATCAATAAACACATAGGCACATAGATTTTTTGATGTTGAATCCCTATCTGGCTATGTTTCTATGTGTTTTTGTCCTTTCTCTAAATAGTCAAATAGCTCTCAGATATCTAGTGAGTTTACTAAAAGAACTCTCTTGATAGCACAACATGTTATACATCGTATTTCCTCTGTGCAAGTAGTACAATGAAGTTCTGCGGGAACTTCTTAAATTCGTGCCATGGAAACAAAATTCATCATCGTAGAACCTGCCTACGCAACACATATAGCCTTAATACGCCTTAACCGCCCCAATGAACTGAACGCCCTTAACCTGAAACTGATGGGTGAATTGCGAGACTCCCTCAAAGCACTTGACAGCAATGACGAAGTACGTGTAATCATCATTACCGGAAATGAGCGGGCCTTTGCTGCCGGTGCCGATATCAAACAAATGGCCGATAAGAATGTGATTGACGTGTTGAAGATTGACCAGTTCAGTACCTGGGACCAGATTAAACGTACCAAAAAACCCATCATAGCAGCCGTATCCGGTTTTGCTTTGGGCGGTGGCTGTGAACTGGCCATGACCTGCGATATGATTGTGGCCTCTGAAACCGCACAGTTCGGGCAACCTGAAATTAAGATTGGCATTATGCCGGGGGCAGGTGGTACCCAACGTTTGCCCCGCGCAGTAGGCAAGGCTTTGGCCATGGAAATGGTGCTCACCGGCAACTTTATTAATGCCGAACGTGCCCTCAAAGCCGGATTGATTAACAAAATAGTTCCCGTAGAAGTATACCTGGAAGAAGCTGTAAAACTGGCCAAAGACATTGCTGCCTTATCGCCCATCTCAGTACAATTAGCCAAAGAATCAGTAAACAAAAGCTACGAGCAAAACCTGCAGGAGAGCCTTTACTTTGAACGCAAAAACTTTTACATGTGCTTTGCCAGCGAAGACCAAAAAGAAGGCATGGCTGCTTTTGTAGAAAAGAGGAAACCGGAGTTTAAGGGGAAGTAACATGCAGTTGTAGCAACTGACAGCACAAAAACTGACAACACAAAAAAATTACACATAATGATAAAACTGCCTATTGTCTTGTCTCTATTCTTCTGTTGTTTAACAAGTTTTGTTTACTCGCAAAAGAAAAGTGATTTTAAATCCATAAGCTGTGAAATCTATGAAATTCATGATGACACAGTGAATATGAAACGAATTTCAGGTTCAGTTAGCTTCAAGATTAGAACCGCTAAACACAAAGCTAAGATTAAAGTAAAGAATGATAGCCTTAATATCCCTATTGTTTTATTGAAAGATTCTGGCAGTATTGAGATTAAGATTTTCTTTAAAAAGAATTCATTTTTAATTACTGCATTAAAAGCAGAGGAAATTAATAGAGCAGAAGATATTTCTATTATTTTCTTCAAGCCCCCTTTTCAGCAGTTTTATGATAATTATTGCAAGTGGGATAAAGATAAGTACGAAGTTACAAGCGGATGTTATTTTATTTTTGATTCATGGGCAGTTTGCGCTGCAAACTACAAGCCGAGAAGGTGAAAATATACCAGATAAACCCGTCAGGTAAGTTACATACAGCAAATCATAAAATGACAAACTTCATTCTAAAACTTGCTGGTTTAATTCTTTTTATAATTAAAAGTACGTTTGTCTATTCCCAAAATAATATTGTCGGGGTTCTTAATAAAACCTTAATACCAATTTCTTCACCTGTAAATCAGAGCAATTTCAGCTTTCTTGATACTATCCTTGAAAAGAATACCATCTTATCCTTAGGAGAAGAAACACACGCAACAAAAGAGTTTTTTCTCACTAAAAACGAAATAATAAAATACTGTGTCACCAATCTGGATTACAAAATCATCTCAATAGAAGCAGATTTTTCAGGAACATCAGCTGTGAATGAATATATAACTCAGGGTAAAGGAAAAATCTCAGAGGTCATTAATAAAATGGGCATTGCTGCATGGATGACTACCGAAATGGTTGAACTGATTGAATGGCTGAAAGAATTTAATTCCCAACAAGACAAAAGCAACCAAGTCTTTTTCTATGGCTTTGACATGCAGTTTAGTTCCAATTTAGTTTCTGAATTAAAGGAGGGTATTCTTAAAAAGGAAAATCTAACAGAGCAATCGCAGGAGTATTTTAATAAGATAAGCAACCCACAGTTAATCAGTCAGGAAATCAATAAGGCAAAATCATCAACACTTATTGACGAATTAAAACGAATTCCGTTATCAAATTACCCTTCGAGGCAAATCGAATACTACACTCAATTAATCAACGTGTTTGAGCAATATTTGTCTTTCAAACTTGCCCAGGAAGGAAAAGAAAGACTATTATTAAGAGATAAATCTATGGCATCGAACATCTCTTGGCTATACGAAACTCACAAAAAGAAAATAATTGTGTGGGCACACAATGAACATATAACTAAAGATAAGTCGTATTACAAAATAAGGACTATGGGCAGCTACCTCTCAGAGAATTTTGGTAAGCGCTATTATGCAATAGGTTTCTTCACTGGAGAAGGTTCTCTGGGGTTTTACAACAAAATTAAAAAAGGAATTGACTACATAAACATTCCAAAAGACACTCAAAAAAAATCCATTAACTCCCAACTCGATCAATGTAGCAGTGACAACTATTTTCTCGATATGTCAAAAACCTCTGACTGCGGATTTAACAACAAAGAATATTTGATACGAAGCGTTACCTTATATTTTGACGTAAGGTCAAATAAATATAAATCTTACAATAGTTACCGCAAAGGAAGCATCGGTAACAATTTTGATGGTTTAATTTATCTCAGAAAAACTACCGGTGCTACTCCATTTTCAAGTGAAAAATAGCTTCACCCCCGTCAGTTGTAGCAACTGACAACACAAGACTTACTACGCGCACCAACCAATAACGAGTATCCAATAACCGCTCACCCATCACCGCTAACCACTCACCAACAACCACATTAGGTATTCTCAACTATTGGCCTTACCTTTGTGCCAGCTAAGGTGCCAACCGTTAGTACAACAACCGAGAGGCACAATCAGTGCAGCAGTCCGTTAATTCATTCTTCTGCTCGGTTTAAAATAGCACAAATTTTTATTATTTATTCACGCATCCCCCGTTACAACTATATATACGTGTGGCTGCACAAAACTTTATTAAATGACTTTTGATCAGTTAAACTTAATCAAACCAATTCTTGATGCCCTTCAAACAGAAGGTTACACCACCCCAACCCCCATTCAGGCGCAAACCATTCCTTTATTATTAGAAGGAAAAGACGTGCTGGGCTGTGCGCAAACAGGCACCGGTAAAACGGCTGCATTTGCCATTCCTATTCTGCAATTAATGACTCAGAGCATGAGCCAGAGCAAAGACCGTGGCAACCGCCACATCAAAGCACTGGTGCTTACCCCAACCCGCGAACTGGCCATTCAGATTGAAGAGAGCTTTAAAGCTTACGGCCGCAACCTTAACCTCAGGTACCTTACCGTTTTCGGAGGTGTGTCGCAACACAGCCAAACACAAGCGTTGAGAAACGGCATTGATATTCTGGTAGCCACCCCGGGCCGCTTGCTCGATTTGATGAACCAGGGGCATATCAACCTCAGAAACATTGAATTCTTTGTGTTGGACGAGGCCGATCGTATGCTCGACATGGGCTTTGTAAACGATGTAAAAAAGGTAATTGCCAAATTACCCGCCAAAAGACAATCGTTGTTTTTCTCGGCTACCATGCCAACAGAAATTGTTCGCTTAGCCGATACCATTTTAACCAACCCGTCAAAAGTAGAAGTAACACCTCCATCCTCAACAGCCGACCGAATTGAGCAGTATGTGTACTTTGTAGGCAAAAAAGACAAACGTCTTTTGCTGTCTGATATCTTAAAAGACGAGAACATTAAAACCGCTCTGGTATTTACCCGCACCAAACACGGAGCAGATAAACTGGCTTACGACCTGCACAAAAAAGGCATTAAAACAGCCGCCATTCACGGTAACAAATCTCAGAATGCGCGTCAGGCTGCGTTAAACAGTTTTAAAGACGGTAAACTCAGAATACTGGTTGCTACTGATATTGCAGCCCGCGGTATTGATGTGGATTCGCTGGGTCACGTATTTAACTACGATTTACCCAATGAGCCGGAGTCATACGTTCACCGCATTGGCCGTACGGCACGTGCCGGAGCCAGCGGTATAGCCATTTCGTTTTGCGACCATGAGGAAAAAGAATACCTGCGCGATATTCAGAAACTCATACGCAAAACCATCCCAGTGGTAGAAGAACACAATTACCCTATCAGCTCGTATGTAGAGCCTGCTCCGCAACCACGTTCATCCAACAGCGGACAACGCAGAAGCGGTGGTGGTAACAACAGCAACAGTCGCGGTGGTTCAGCAACCGGTGGAAACAGCCGCCCTAAAAGCCGCTGGGGAAATAAACCCAAGAGCAGCTCAGCCGCACCCCACATTTCCAACTTCAAAAAAGTAGGCGTTTAACCTATAACTCAATATTCTTCCAAAGCGGAGTGTTCAAAGATGAATACTCCGCTTTTGTCGTTTTTAAACAACCTCCTGAAAAAAAGTAATGGAGGGCTCAGAATTTCTGTGCATTTTTGGACTGACATGAACCCTGCTCCCAACCGCTTTATTCAGCAGTTTTTCAAATACCGCTTGCAACACATACTGTTCTGGACACTGTATGTAGTGTTTCAAACCATCATTTACCAGCGGTATGACGGCACCGGCAAAGCCTTAATTAACGCACTGATTGTAAACGCATTTCATGCGACAGCGGTATATTTTAACTTCTACTTTCTTATCCCGAGGTTATTGTATCACAAAAGGTATGTGCTGTACTTCATCATGCTTTTTTGCACGCTGTTTTTAACCGCTTTTGCCTTACTCAAACTTATCCTGTGGATGGAACCCGATACCGAGAACCTGATGCTTGAAACCTTCTCGGGACTGATAGTGGGTATTGCTTTTACCGTTACCGGCACCATGGTGGTAAAGATTATGATTTACTGGTTCAGGCAGCAGCAGCTCACGGTTCAACTGGAAAAACAACAGGTAGAAACCGAGTTAAAGTTCCTTAAATCGCAGATACAGCCACACTTTTTGTTTAATGTGCTCAACAACATTTACTCGCTGGCCTTGCAAAAATCAGAGCAAACGCCTGATGTGGTGCTGAGGCTTTCCGAGTTTCTGCGGCACATTTTGTACGAAGCCGGAGACAAAAAAATACCCCTGGAACGGGAAGTGGAATACCTGAACAACTATATTGAGCTGCAACGCATACGTTTTGGCAACAGAGCCGAAGTGAGTTTTGAGACCAGCGGCCGTATGGAGAACCTCCACATTGAACCCATGTTGCTTATCACCTTTCTGGAAAACAGCTTTAAGCATGGAGTGGGTTCACAAATGCAGCAGGTGTGGGTGAAAATTAACATGGATGTTAAGGACAATGAACTTACTTTTGAGGTACGCAACTCAAAACCCGCTGAAGATAAAAAAGGACCCAAAGGCCCCGGAGGCATTGGTTTGGAAAACGTAAAAAGACGCTTGGAATTGCTGTATCCAAACGCACACCAACTTACTGTAAATGAATTAACTGACGAATACCATATCAACCTGAAATTAAGCCTATGAAAATGAAATGTATCATTGTGGATGATGAGCCACTGGCATTGGATGTGCTGGAAAACTTCATCAAAAGAATGCCCGATCTGGAATTGGTGGCCCGTTGTGACAATGCCATGCAGGCCCTGCAAACTTTGCAGCAACAGTCGGTAGATTTGATGTTTTCTGATATTGAGATGCCGGAGTTTAACGGGTTAGACTTGTTAAAATCATTACCCAACAAGCCACTTACCATTTTTACCACAGCGCATCCGGAGTATGCGTTGCAGGGTTACGAACTCGACATTGTAGATTACCTGCTTAAACCCATTGCCTTTGAGCGCTTTGTAAAATCAGTAAACAAGGCAAGGGAGCTGATGAACTACAAAAAAGGAGATACCGGTAAAGACGGACTCGATTACATCTTTATCAAATCAGAGCAAAAGTACATCAAGGTAAATTTTAGCGATATTCTGTACATCGAAGCTTTGGCCGATTATGTAAAAGTACATACTCCGGAGAAAAGAATCATCACGCTCCAGACCATGAAAAATCTAGAAGAAAAATTATCAGGTGATAAATTTATGCGCATCCATAGGTCATATATTATAGCTTTAGATAAAATAAGTTCCATATCTGGTAACGTGATATTTATAAATAATGAAGAAATCCCCATAGGCAAAAACTTCAGGGATGAATTTTTCAAAATCATTCAACAAAATAATTTACTGGGTTAATGGACAAAAAGCTGGAAGCATTCGGTCGCTTACTTACCATCATGGATGAATTACGGGAGCAGTGCCCGTGGGACAAAAAACAAACCATGCAAAGTTTGCGCCACCTCACCATTGAAGAAACGTATGAACTTACCGATGCCATCTTTAAAAACGACTTACCCGAGGTAAAAAAAGAACTGGGCGATGTATTGCTGCACATTGTGTTTTATGCCCGCATAGCTTCTGAAACCAACGCATTCGACATAGCCGATGTGATTCACTCCCTGTGTGAAAAACTTATATCAAGGCATCCGCACATTTACGGAGATGTAAAAGTGGCCGATGAAGAAGAAGTAAAACAAAACTGGGAAAAGCTCAAACTGAAAGAGGGAAACAAATCGGTTTTGGGTGGTGTTCCCTCCTCTTTACCCTCAGTTATCAAGGCTTTACGCATCCAGGACAAAGCAGCTCAGGTAGGTTTTGACTGGCCAAATACGCAACAGGTTTGGGACAAGGTAGACGAAGAAATGGCTGAACTCAAAGAGACCATAACCGAACAACAGGAATTGAGCAAAACAGAAGAAGAATTAGGTGATTTAATGTTTGCATTGGTGAACCTCTCCCGCCACCTCAACATCAATCCCGATGACGCGCTGGAAAGAACCAATCAAAAATTTATCCAGCGTTTTCAATTTATCGAAGATCAATGCCGTGAAAAAGGCAAAAAAATAACTGACATTAACTTACTGGAAATGGAGCAGTTATGGCAATTGGCGAAAACAAAATAGACTTCACTTTTTTCGCAACACGTCTCATTTTTGAGTCATCTTATTCACATAGTGTACTTTTTAGTTCATAAACTTCACATTTTATTAAGAAATGTTTCGTAAAATTGCATCGAATAGGACACAAATCTAAATGAACAAATTTAAACTAATAATAACCGTTGCAACTGTTCTGGCTTCGGTTAATGCATCAAAAGCACAAACCGCGGATCCGCTTTCCCGTAAAAATTACAAAACGTGGAGCGTAACGTTGGGTGGTGGTATGGTGTTGGCAAAAACTGATGTTAAGCAATACGACTGGTATCCTGCATCATCTTACAACAACGAGCGCAGATATGGTTTCTACGGTGCGTTGACAAAGTCTATTACTCCTGCATTTGCCATTCAGGGCCAAATAATGAGAGGCAATGCATCAGGAACTGAAAGAGCTACCTCACAATATTTTGATGCCGATATCTGGGATTTCAGCTTGAATGCTGTAATCAATATCCGCAATCTCCTCTCTCAAGGTACCGTTAGGAAATCAAAATTCTCTTACCTGGCTACAATTGGCGGAGGTCTTAGTCAGTTCAAGACCAAACTCAAACATTTAAACGGGCCTTTTGTAAATGAAACCATTTACTCGTATGGTTACGGAGAATTTGGCGGACCTAACAAAAGAACGGTTGAAAGTTTCATGAACCTTGGAATGGGTGTTAAGTACCACATCAATAAAGATTTTGATTTGGGTGCTGATTTATACCTCAGAAATCTGAACTCAGACAAATTAGATGCCGTTGTAAACAACAACGAAAACGACAAATACATGTTGATTGCCTTAGGTCTCACTTATCACATGGGTAGCAAAAATGCTAAACCGTATGACCGTACTGAGCCAACCAAAGTATTGTATGACCAGCTATTGGCTATGCAAAGCAAAATTGATTCACTTACCAAAGATACAGATGGCGATGGTGTAGCAGATCTTTATGACAAAGACAACAACACCCCTCCCAATGCCACTGTTGACACCAAAGGTAAGGTTGTGGATACCGACAAAGACGGTGTAGTAGATGAAATGGATAAGGAAGTGTTCTCTAACAAAAACGCCAAAGTAGCTACCACGGGTGAAGAACTGGACGATGACCAGGATGGAATTCCAAACAGTAAAGATTTGGAACCTAACACGCCTTTAGGTAATATGGTTAACTTCCAGGGTAAAACAATTGTAGCTAAAAATGCAGAAGAGGTAAAAGACGACAAGTTTGCTTTCACTAACCAGCCTGTTATTCCAGATGCTAAAGATCCTAAAGTAAACATGAATACCAAAGCACCTGCTCCTGCTAACCGTGCTACAGGTTCTTACTCTTCATCCAGCGTAGGCAATTCAGTTCCTGTGTTTTTCTCTTTGGATAATGCAGCAGTATCTCAGAAATACATTCAGAACCTAGCCCAGATTGCCATGTTCATGAAAGCCAACCCTAATGCTTCCATCAAGTTAATCGGACACACCGATGCGGTTGCTTCTGAAGATTACAACTACAAATTGGGATTAAAACGTGCTGAAATAGTGAAACAGTTTATGGTTCGTCACTTTGATATTAAAGCTAGCCGAATTATTACTGAATCTAAAGGTGAAGCTGAGTTACTGAGCCCAACCATTCATCAGGTAAACAGAAGAGTTGAAGTACAAGTGGTTAAATAATCATTAACCCATATATTTTTCAAAAAAAGGAGGACAATGGTCCTCCTTTTTTTATGCCCTTTATTTCTTTTATCAACACTCTGGTAATTTCCTTTGAATAGACGTGCATTTTTCACAAACTAAATTATTTTTGCTGCGTTTCATCTATATATTTATGAGTAACACCGATTACATATTAATCTTTATCCAGTTTTTGGTTGCTGCGGGTTTTGTGGTTACTACGCTTTTTGTAACGCACCTGCTGGGCCCTAAAAGAAAAACAGAAGATAAACTCGAAACATTTGAGTGTGGTATTGAATCTAAAGGGAATGCCCGCCTGCCCTTTTCCATCAAATATTTTGTTACAGCTATTTTGTTTGTGCTGTTTGATGTGGAAGTAATTTTTCTTTACCCCTGGGCAGTAAACTTTAAAGAGTTCGGTGCATACGGATTTATCTCGATGCTTATATTTATGGGCCTGCTCTTACTGGGCTTTATTTACATAATTAAAAAAGGTGCCCTTAAGTGGGAGTAATCTAATACGAACAATATTTATGTCAGACATCAAAATAGCTGAAGCACCTGTAAGTATAGACGGACCGGGTTTTTCCTTAACCAGTCTGGATAAGGTGGTGGGACTGGCCCGTGCCAATTCTATATGGCCCTTACCTTTTGCCACCTCTTGCTGCGGTATTGAGTTTATGGCTACTATGGGAGCCAACTACGATTTGGCCCGTTTCGGTTCAGAGCGTTTGAGTTTCTCCCCCCGTCAGGCTGATTTGTTGATGGTGATGGGTACCATTGCTAAAAAGATGGGCCCGGTGCTGCGTCAGGTTTACCTGCAAATGGCTGAACCCCGTTGGGTAATTGCCGTAGGTGCCTGTGCATCGAGCGGTGGTATATTTGATACCTACAGCGTATTGCAAGGTATTGACCGTGTAATTCCGGTTGACGTATATGTACCCGGCTGCCCGCCTCGCCCTGAACAGATTATTGACGGAGTAATGCGCATTCAGGATTTGGTTAAAACCGAATCACTGCGCAGAAGAAATGAACCTGAGTACAAACAATTACTGGCCGGATACGGAATACAATAATGGCAACGCTTACCAACGAATACGTTCAATCACGCATCGCCAGTCAGTTTGGCGACAAGATTACTGAACAGGTAGAGTCATACGGTATGCTTACCGTAACTGTTCACCACGAGGCCTATTTTGATTTAATCAAATGGCTCAAAGAAGATGCGGAAATAAATTGCATGTTCCTTACCGACCTTACCGCAGCACACTACCCGGATAGAAAAGAGGAGGAGTTGAATGTGGTGGTGCACCTGCACAATCTGCCGGCTAACTTTCGCATACGTGTTAAAACATACATTGCCTCAGCACACCCTCACCTGCCTTCTTTAACACCTTTATATAAAGGTGCCAACTGGATGGAGCGAGAATCATTTGATTTCTTTGGCGTGAAATTTACCGGCCATCCTAAACTTAAAACTATTCTGAATGTAGACGACATGGATTATCATCCGATGTTGAAGCAATACCCCATGGAAGATCAAACCCGTGAAGACAAAGACAATAAATACTTTGGAAGATGAGCACTACGGAAAAAAACACCACCACAGCCGTTGAGGAAAAAGAATACAATATTCTGAATCTGGGTCCTACGCACCCTGCCACCCACGGTATTTTCCAGAATGTGCTTAAAATGGACGGGGAAATTATTGTGGAAGCCGAACCTACCATAGGTTACATTCACCGTGCGTTTGAAAAAATTGCCGAGCGCAGACCCTTTTACCAGATTACCACACTTACTGACCGTTTAAACTACTGTTCCTCTCCCATCAACAATATGGGATGGCACATGACGGTTGAAAAACTAATTGGTGCACAATTGCCTAAAAAGGTAGAATACATGCGGGTAATTGTAATGGAACTGGCCCGCATTGCCGACCACATTATATGCAACTCTGTAATTGCAGTTGATACCGGAGCACTTACCGGTTTTACCTACGTATTTCAGTGGCGCGAGAAAATTTATGAGATGTACGAAGAAATCTGCGGGGCACGTCTTACCACTAACGTGGGTCGCATAGGCGGATTTGAACGCGATTTCTCTGATAAGTTCCACAAGAAACTCAACGACTTTCTGGCTGATTTTCCTGCTGCCTGGAAAGAGTTTGAGTCACTCATTAACCGCAACCGCATATTTATGGATCGCACCATTGGCTGCGGACCAATTACAGCAGAGATGGCACTGGAATACAGTTTCACCGGACCTAACCTGAGAGCTGCCGGTGTTGATTACGATGTACGCGCTATGAATCCTTACAGCTCATATCAGGATTTTGATTTTGTAATTCCTGTAGGTACCAATGGTGATACGTATGATCGCTTTATGGTGCGCAACGAAGAAATATGGCAGAGCCTCAGCATTATTAAACAGGCTTTGGAGAAAATGCCCGAAGGAAAACACCACGCAGATATTCCTGAGTTTTACTTACCTCCCAAAGAAGACGTTTACACCACTATGGAAGGCCTTATCTGGCACTTCAAAATTGTGATGGGCGAAACAGAGGTACCCAAAGGAGAAGTTTACCATGCGGTAGAAGGTGGTAACGGTGAATTAGGATTTTATCTGGTAAGCGATGGCGGACGTGCTCCTTACCGTTTACACTTCCGCAGGCCATGTTACATTTACTACCAAGCTTACCCGGAAATGATTAAAGGCGGAATGCTTTCAGATGCCATCATCACCATGAGCAGCATGAACGTAATTGCAGGAGAACTTGACGCATAATTGAACAACATGAACACAGGTCAAACACATCAGAACATTCAATTCAGTGACGAAAGTCTTGAACTGGTAAAAAACATAATTGCCCGCTATCCTGAAGGCAAACAAAAATCGGCACTGTTGCCTATTCTCCATTTAGCTCAGGCGGAGTTTGACGGATGGCTGAGTGCTCCCGTTATGGATTACGTGGCCTCATTGCTTAACATCCAACCTATTGAAGTATACGAAGTGGCATCCTTCTACAGCATGTACAACTTACAACCGGTGGGTAAATGCCTTATTGAAGTATGCCAAACCAGCAGTTGTTGGTTACTGGGTGCTGAAGACATAGTGAAGCACATAGAGAAAAAATTAAACATTAAAGTAGGTGAGACCACCAAAGACGGTATGTTCACACTCAAAACTGTGGAATGCTTAGGTTCCTGCGGTACTGCTCCTATGCTGATGTGTGGTGCTCAGTTTCATGAAAACCTGACCATCGAAAAGGTAGATACTTTACTTACTGATTTAAAAACGGAAGGTAAACGCAAAACCTATTTGGACGAAGTTAAAATTGATAAATACTAACTAATAGCCGCTAATAGCGCTGAAGAACATAAGAAGACACTGATTGCACTGATTGACACAGAAAAAATAAAAGATAAACACACTGATTACAAAGACTACTGAAAAATTAAAACGACACTGATTGCACTGATTAACACAGAAGAACAAAAGACCAAGACACTGATTACAAAGACTACAGAGAAATAAAATAAGAAGACACTGATTGAACTGATTGACACAGAAGAAAATTAGAGAAAGACACTGACTATAGAGAAAAAAATATAAAATGGTAAATGTTTTAGAAGATATTCAGCTTAATGCGAAGGATTACCCTCTTCAACAAGAGACGTATACCATAATCGGGCTGTGTATGGAAGTACATAAAACATTAGGCCGGGGGCTTGCGGAGGTTGTTTACAAAGACGCTTTGCAAATTGAATTTAAACAAAACAACATACCGTTTGAACGAGAGAAGAAATACGAAATAACCTATAAAGGAACTCCGCTTCAACACCACTATTATGCTGATTTTATCATTTTCGATAAAATTATTCTGGAGGTAAAAGCCATTAGCAGTATAGTAGAAGAACATTATAAACAAGTGATAAACTATCTGGCCCTGTCAAAAAACAAAGTAGGATTAATTGTTAACTTCGGAGAAGATTCATTAGTTCATAAACGTGTAATACTATAAAAAAATCAGTGAAATCTGTGGCATAAAAAAAGCATGGGAAAGAAACTACTTTTAGAACACGATAACGTACCCGGCATACAGGGATATGAGGTGTACCGCAGCAAGGGCGGTTATGCTTCTGTGGAGAAAGCTATCAAAAACATGACACCCGATGCCGTGGTGGAAGAAGTAAAAAAATCAGGGCTAAGGGGCCGTGGTGGTGCGGGTTTTCCTACGGGTATGAAATGGAGTTTTTTGGCCAAGCCCGATGGTGTTCCGCGCCATTTGGTTTGTAATGCCGATGAATCAGAACCCGGTACGTTCAAAGACCGTTACCTCATGTCGCGCATCCCGCACTTGCTGGTGGAAGGCATGATTACCTCCAGCTTTGCTTTGGGAGCCAATACTTCGTACATCTACATTCGCGGTGAGTACTATTACATCGTTCGCATATTAGAAAAAGCCATTGCTGAAGCTTATGCTCACGGGTGGTTGGGTAAAAATATTTTAGGTACTGGTTACAACCTCGACCTGTATGTGCAGGTAGGTGGTGGCGCCTACATTTGCGGAGAAGAAACCGCTTTGCTTGAATCATTGGAAGGCAAGCGTGGTAACCCGCGTATTAAACCTCCCTTCCCTGCCGTAAAAGGATTGTGGGAACGCCCAACGGTAGTAAACAATGTGGAAACCATTGCTGCCGTAGTGCCTATAGTAAACAACGGTGGTGATGCTTATGCAGCCATTGGGGTTGGAAAATCAACAGGTACCAAATTAATTTCTGCATCGGGGCATTTGAACAAACCCGGTGTGTATGAAATTGAATTGGGTTTGCCGGTAGAAGAGTTTATTTATTCTGATGAATACTGCGGTGGCATTCGCAACGGACGTGAGCTGAAAGCCGTAGTGGCCGGTGGTTCTTCTGTTCCTATATTGCCCAAACATTTAATATTAAACACAGCAGCCGGTGAACCCCGCTTAATGAGCTACGAGTCATTGGCCGATGGAGGTTTTATTACCGGCACCATGATGGGCTCGGGTGGTTTTATTGCCATGGACGATACCACCAGCATTGTAAAAAACCTGTACACCTTTACCCGTTTTTACCACCATGAAAGCTGCGGACAATGCAGCCCCTGCCGCGAAGGCACCGGATGGATGGAAAAAGTACTACACAAAATACTTGACGGGCATGGCACCCTGGCTGATGTTGACCTGCTATGGGATTTACAAAAAAACATTGAAGGCAAAACCATTTGCCCGCTGGGCGAAGCTGCTGCCTGGCCCGTGGCCGCTGCCATACGTCATTTCCGTAGTGAGTTTGAAGAGTTTGTAAAAAACCCTACCCGCATTAAAGATGTAAAACACTACTACCGCTTAAATAATTTGCCTGAACCTGTAATGTAAACCTGTATGAAAAAACAACTTCTACTCGCCTTATTTATTGTTGCCGGTTTAGCGGCTGTGTTGGCTTTTAAGCAAGAACCACCTAAAAAGTACCTGACGCTTAATTTTTACCCACAAAATTGGATAACAATTGTCGATGAAAAAGGTGGAAAAGAGACTACAGATTTAAAAACTATTTTAATGAAATCAGATAAATGGATAGAACACCATCAGTCCCCTCTTACAGTTAAACTGAATGAATTAGCAGCTAAAGGCTATAAATTAGTAGCTATTGATGGCCAACATTCAATCTACATTTTCGAAAAAGAATAAAGCTGCAACATGAACTTGATACAGCAACACATATCATCCATTAACCACCTGTGCATACAATATCGGGTAAAGGAGTTGTATGCGTACGGTTCAGTAACAGATAGTGAGTTGTTCACCCCGCAAAGTGATGTGGATTTGATAGTGAAGTTTAAAGAAGAAGTACCTGTAGAGGCCTATGCTGATTTGTACTTTGACTTAGCTGAAAGCCTGGAAGAAGTGTTGCACCGCAAAGTAGATTTAATGACCGACAAGCCCATTCAAAACAGAATTTTGAAAGCGCACATTGAGGCCAGCAAACAACAAATATATGCCGCATGAAGTTACTAAATACCTGTTGGACATTGTGGACTCCGTTGATGCCATTAAATTGCACACCCAAGGCATTACCCAATACAGTGAGTTCATTGCCAACCGAACTATTTACCGTGCAGTGGAAAGGGAATTGGAAATAATTGCTGAAGCAATAAACAAAATGCAGAAACTGAAACAAGATATTCAACTCACCAATGCCAAGCGGATAATCGGATTGCGTAACCGCGTGATTCATTCCTATGACCATATCAATTACGATATAGTTTGGGGCGTGGTAGTGAATCATCTTGACCCTTTAAAAACTGAAGTACAAGAACTGATAAAACAACATGAATAACCTGCAAATACACAATCACCTTGCTAAAAAAAGTTACCTTATGAAAAAACAACTTCTTTACACCTTGCTTATTGTTGTTGGCCTGGCCAGCATCTTCGCATTTAAGAACTCAGGGCAAGCGCCTAAGTATGCCCGCCTGGTTTCTTACATTGACGGTACTATGGTAATGGAGTACGAAGACAACACCACCGAAACCATGAAATCGGGGCAAATGAAACCATTGGCTAAAATCAACCAAGTGGCAGCCAAAGGCTACAAAATGATATCATCACACGGTGGTGATAAGTACCATGTGTACGTTTTTGAAAAGCAATAAAGAACACGCCACACTGCAAGATTAATTTCTAAGGTGTGGCAACAAAAAAAAGATATGCCTAAAGTAACGATAGACGGACGCACCATAGAAGTACCTGAGGGTACTACCATTTTGCAGGCAGCCCGCATGATTGGCCCTGAAGTGGCCCCTCCTGCCATGTGCTACTACACCAAACTGAAAACCAGTGGCGGGTATTGCCGCACGTGTATAGTAAAGGTAACGCAGGGTTCTGAAAAAGACCCGCGCCCTATGCCCAAGCCTGTGCCCAGTTGCCGCACTACGGTAATGGACGGTATGGTAGTAGAAAACGAAACCTCGGCTGAGATTGTAGAAGCCCGCAAAGGTGTGGTGGAATTTTTACTGGCCAATCACCCTTTGGATTGCCCCGTGTGCGACCAGGCCGGTGAATGCCACCTGCAGGATTTGAGTTACGAGCACGGTGCAGCCAAATCACGTTACGAGTTTGAACGCAGAACGTTTGATAAAATTGATATAGGCCCCTATGTGCAGTTACACATGACACGGTGCATACTGTGCTACCGCTGTGTAAAAACTGCCGAACAAATAACTGACGGACGTGTACATGGAGTAATTAACCGTGGCGACCATGCAGAAATTTCTACTTACATAGAACAAGCTATTGACAATGATTTCTCCGGTAACGTAATTGACGTGTGCCCCGTAGGTGCGTTAACCGATAAAACTTTCCGCTTTAAAAGCCGTGTTTGGTTTACCAAACCGGTAGATGCCCACCGCGATTGCCCCAAGTGCAGCGGCAAAGTAGTATTGTGGAACCAGGGAGAAGAAGTGCTGCGTGTTACCGGTCGTAAAGACCAGTGGGGCGAAGTAGAAGAATTTATTTGTAACGAATGTCGCTTTGAGAAAAAGAAAACAAGCGATTGGGTAATTGAAGGCCCCCGTGCCATTGACCGTCATTCGGTTATTTCACAAGGGCAGTACACCCGCAATTTGCAAATTCCTGAACACACCAAAAAGAAACTGATAGATAATAAGTAAGACATGGACTTAACATTACTACTGGACAAAACAGTACTCATACTTGTACTCTTCGGAGTTACCCTGTTCATTGCCATGTACAGCACTTATGCTGAACGTAAGGTGGCTGCCTTTCTGCAGGACCGCATAGGACCCGATCGTGCAGGACCATTCGGTATTTTACAACCACTGGCCGATGGGGTAAAAATGTTCATGAAAGAAGAAATTATTCCCAATGCTGCCGATAAGGTTTTGTTTATTATTGGTCCGGGTATTGCCATGCTCACCGCCTTAATGACCAGTGCCGTAATTCCCTGGGGTAAGGACCTTACCTTGTTTGACCGCACCATCAGTCTGCAAGTGGCCGACATTAACATTGGTATCCTGTACATTTTCGGAGTAGTATCATTAGGCGTGTACGGCATTATGATTGGTGGCTGGGCATCGAACAACAAGTTCGCGCTGCTGGGTGCCATTCGTGCCTCTTCACAAATGATCAGTTATGAACTGGGCATGGGTATGAGCATTGTGGCCATACTGATGTCAACCGGCTCATTAAGTTTACGCGATATTGTTGATGAGCAGCACGGCTTCAATTGGAACATTTGGACACAGCCTTTGGGCTTCCTTATTTTTATTGTGTGTGCTTTTGCTGAGTGTAACCGTACCCCTTTCGACTTACCCGAGTGCGAAAGCGAATTGGTGGGCGGTTACCACACTGAGTACAGCTCGATGAAACTGGGCTTTTACCTGTTTGCTGAGTACACCAATATGTTCATTTCCTCTGCCATTATCTCTTCGCTTTATTTCGGAGGATACAACTTCCCCGGCATGGATATGTTTAGCGGTAACACACAGGCCTTGTTGGGTACAGCAGCCTTCTTCCTCAAAATTTTCTTCTTCATTTTCTTCTTCATGTGGATTCGCTGGACCGTACCGCGTTTCCGCTATGACCAGTTAATGAAGTTGGGCTGGCAGGTAATGATACCTTTGGCTATATTCAACATTTTGGCTACCGGAGCCTGGTTAACATTTAAAGATCAATTAGGATTTTAAGACTATAAAAACATGCAACTCACCAACCGTTCTAAAGTTGTTGTAAAAAAAGAAATGAACTGGGTAGAAAAAATCTACCTGCCGGCCATCTTTGGCGGACTGTTCATTACTATAAAACACTTTTTTCGCAAAGGAGCCACCGTGCGTTACCCTGAGGTAAAGCGTGAAGTGAGCAACGTGTACCGCGGCCGCCACGTATTGAAGCGTGACGAACAAGGGCGCGAAAACTGTACCGCCTGCGGCTTATGTGCCGTAGCCTGCCCTGCAGAAGCCATTACCATGGATGCAGCCGAGCGTAAAAAAGGTGAAGAACACTTGTACCGCGAAGAGAAGTATGCAGCCATGTATGAAATTAACATGCTGCGTTGCATCTTTTGCGGCTTGTGCGAAGAAGCCTGCCCTAAACAAGCCATCTACCTCACTACTGAATTTGCCGCTGCCAGTTATGAGCGCGAAGATTTTATTTACGGCAAAGACAAACTGGTAGAAAAAATTGACCAACGTATAGATGTAAATCTGCGTAAGCAAGTACATACCTCTTAACGCATTTTTATTGTAATGAATAAACTTTTAATATTGCCCACCAATAGCTGAAACAGGAAAATGAGTCACTACGTATTTTTATTTCTTTCCCTTCTTTCCATACTGTGTGCCATGGCTGTGATATTTGCCAGAAACCCCGTTTACAGTGTGATGTACCTCATTCTTTGTTTTTTCTCCATTGCCGGTCACTACGTGCTGCTCAATGCACAGTTTCTGGCCATAGTACACATCATTGTGTATTCAGGAGCTATTATGGTACTTTTTCTGTTCACCGTAATGTTGCTTAACCTGAATGCCGACAGCGAAACACATAAACCCATGCTGCTCAAGTTTGCTGCAGTAATAGCCGGTGGCACGTTGATGATTACATTGCTGGCTACGTTCCGCAATGCAGAGATTTTGCAAACCACTGACCCTATCAATGCCCAACTGGGTTTGGTAAAAAACCTGGGGCATGTGTTGTTCACTGATTTTGTACTGCCTTTTGAAATATCATCTGTGTTGTTTATAGCTGCCATGGTAGGTGCAGTAATATTGGCTAAAAAAGAATTAAATTAATGGAAACAGTAAGCGAAACCATCCGACTTGTTCCCATCAACTGGTACCTGGCATTAAGCACCATCTTATTTTCGATTGGTGTGGCCGGGGTATTGTTGAGACGGAATGCCATTGTTATTTTTATGTCGATTGAGCTTATGCTCAACTCGGTGAATTTGTTGCTGGCGGCCTTTTCGGCTTATTCCAATAATCCGGCCGGGCAGGTGTTTGTGTTCTTCATTATGGTGGTAGCCGCAGCCGAAGTAGCTGTAGGTTTAGCCATTCTGGTGATGATATTCCGCAACACCAAATCAACCGACATCAACACCTTAAGTAATTTGAAGTGGTAATTAAACGCGTAGAAGCATAGTATAATGACACAATTGGCCTGGCTCATTCCTATATTCCCTCTGGTTGGTTTTCTGATCAACGCACTGTGGGGCAAAAAACTTTCTAAATCTGCATCGGGTATTGCCGGTAGCGCTGCCGTGCTGGCATCCTTCGTTATTGCACTCGGCATTTTTTTGGGTTCGCACAGCGAATCATTTCAACCCGTTACCGTAAAACTGTTCGACTGGATAAGTGCAGGAACCTTGAACATTCCCTTTGAATTTCTGATTGATCAATTCGCGTTAATGATGTTACTCATCGTTACCGGAATAGGTTTTCTGATACATGTTTACAGCATAGGTTACATGCACGATGACGAAGGTTTTCAGCGTTTCTTCTCCTACCTCAACCTGTTTATTTTCTTTATGTTGTTGCTGGTTATGGGCAACAACTACCTCATTGTATTTATTGGTTGGGAAGGTGTAGGACTTTGTTCTTACCTGCTCATCGGTTTCTGGTATAAAAATCAGGCTTACAATGATGCTGCTAAAAAAGCTTTCATCATGAACCGCATTGGCGACTTAGGCTTTCTGCTGGGTTTGTTTTTAATGGCCAAAACATTCGGCACATTAACTTTCAGTGAAGTTTTCGAAGCTTCCAAAGCTTACTCTACCGATAGCAGTATGATGATTGCCATCACGGTATTGTTGTTTATTGGTGCGATTGGTAAAAGTGCTCAGTTGCCTTTGTACACCTGGTTACCTGATGCCATGGCCGGACCAACACCTGTATCAGCATTGATACACGCAGCCACTATGGTTACTGCCGGTATTTACCTCATTGCCCGTTCTAATCCGCTGTTCAGTGCAGCTCCGTTTACACAGAACATTATTCTGGTTGTAGGTTTGCTTACCGCCATATTTGCCGCTACTATAGGTTTAAAACAAAACGACATCAAAAAAGTGTTGGCCTACTCTACGGTTAGTCAGCTGGGCTTTATGTTTATTGCATTAGGCTTAGGTGCATACACCACAGCTTTTTTCCACGTAACCACACACGCATTTTTCAAAGCCTTGTTATTTCTTGGTGCAGGAAGTGTAATTCACGCCATGGGTGGTGAGCAAGACATTCGTTTTATGGGCGGATTAAAAGACAAGATTCCAACCACCTACAAAACATTCCTCATTGGTACCATTGCTATTGCCGGTATTCCACCTTTGGCCGGTTTCTTTTCCAAAGACGAAATTTTAGCCTTTGCCTTTGGTCGCAGTCCGATTATCTGGGCCTTGGGGGCCATTGCCTCTATGGTTACTGCTTTCTATATGTTCCGTTTGTTATTCCTTACTTTTTTCGGAGAGTTCAGAGGCACACGTCACCAACTGGAACACCTGCATGAATCACCAGCGAGCATGACCGTACCGTTAATGGTATTAGCCGGTTTATCCATCGTAGGTGGATTTATGGGAGTACCTGAAGTATTGGGTGGTTCACACTGGCTCAAAGAATATCTTTCACCTGTTTTCGGTATCAGTTTATCAGCAGAAGCGGCTCACTTAAGTCATACCACAGAATATGTGCTGATGGCTGTTGCAGTAGCTTTAGCAGCTGCCATGATAGTGTATGCCAAATCACTTTACGTTACCAAAGGCGTATTACCTGAGCAGAATGAGATAGACATTAAAGGATACGCCAAAGTGCTTTACCACAAATACTACATAGATGAATTATATGATAAGTTCATTGTACAACCTATGTCGGCTATATCAGGATTTTTATACCGTTTTGTTGAAGTAAAATTTGTTGACGGCATAGTAAACGGATTGGGACAACTGGCTATGGGTATTGCGCAAAACCTGCGTTTGTTGCAAACAGGTGCTACCGGTTTTTACATATTCATTATGGTCATCAGCATTATTGCAGCATTGTTTTTACAAGTTTTTTAACTGACGAATTAGCGAAGCATGATAACATTATTTCTTATAGCATGGCCTTTGATTACAGGATTACTCCTGTTTCTTTCCGGTGAAGAATCAGCACGTAAACTGGCACTGGTAAGTTCATTGGTTCAACTGGTTGCTACAGCTTTCCTGTTTTTCTCTTTCCAATCAACTGCTGAAACACAGTTTCTGGTTGACTGGCCTTGGGTACAATCGCTGGGCATACATTTTAAAGTAGGCATTGACGGTATCAGCATCATCATGGTGTTGTTAACCAACCTGCTTCTGCCGTTTATTATTCTTTCTTCGGGCCTTAACCGCTATGATAAAAGCAATGCCCTGTATGCGTTGATGCTCATTATGCAATCAGCGCTTATCGGTGTATTCACTTCTTTAGATGGTTTCCTGTATTACATTTTCTGGGAACTGGCTCTTATCCCGGTTTACTTTATTTTATTACTGTGGGGCAGCAACCGCAAGGTTACCGTTAAGTTTTTTCTGTACACTTTAGCCGGTAGTTTATTTATGCTGGCCGGATTAATTTACCTGTATACACAAACCGAAAGTAAGTCATTTGACATTGATGCATTCTATGCCCTGAACTTACCTGCTGAAACACAGAAGTGGGTATTCTGGCTCATCTTTATTGCCTTTGCCATTAAAATTCCGGTGTTCCCTTTCCACAGCTGGCAACCTGCCACCTATACCGAGTCACCTACACCCGGCACCATGTTACTTTCAGGCATTATGCTCAAAATGGGTCTGTATTCTATGATTCGTTGGATACTACCTGTGTTGCCTGAAGCAGCAGATCATTGGGACAACGCAGTAATAGGCTTGTGTGTGATAGGCATTATTTACGGAGCCTGGATTGCCATTAACCAAAAAGACATCAAAACACTTTTCGCTTTCTCTTCCATGAGCCACGTGGGTTTAATTGCTGCGGGTATTATGGCGGCCAACGTGCATGGATTGCAGGGAAGTTTGATACAAATGCTGAGTCACGGTATCAATGTAGTAGGTTTATTCTTTATTGCCGACATCATTTACAAACGTACCGGCACCCGCGAAATTGAACACCTCGGAGGCATTCGTTCAAAGGCACCTGTATTCGCCACCTTGTTCATGATTATACTGTTGGGTTCAGTTGCTTTGCCTTTAACCAATGGTTTTGTAGGCGAGTTTCTGTTACTATCAGGCGTGTATCAATTTAATGCCTGGTATGCAGCTGCAGCAGGAACCACCATTATACTGGGGGCCGTGTACATGCTCAAAATGTACCAGCACACCATGCTGGGTGATGTACAAACTGCCACAGCAGACTTTGCAGAAGTAACCTTACAGGAAAAATTAGTATTGGTTCCGATAGTCATATTGGTAATAGCCATTGGCGTTTATCCTAAACCATTGCTGGATATTTCAGCACCTGCTGTAAACCACTTGTTGGAACAAATGAATTCATATACCACGTATTTGAGATAATAAAAGAATGACCGCACTCATCGTAATATCTTTAGTTGGAATAGCTACCTTATTCGGAGGTGTATTCAACTGGAAAGGCAAAACCTTATGGTTTGCCGTGGCCGGAATTATTGCTACTCTGGTTCTCAATTTCATGGACTGGAATACCGGTTATTCTTACTTTAACCAAATGGTGAAGTTTGATAACTATGCGCTGGCATTTAACGGAATTCTGCTTACCTCTACCCTGCTCATTATGCTACTGTGCAGCCACCATTACCGGAATGTAGCACAAAACATGATTGCCGATATTTACGGCCTTATCATTTTCACGTTGGTAGGCGGTATGCTCATGACCAGTTACAGCAACCTCACCATGCTGTTCTTAGGCATTGAGATTTTATCTATCCCGTTGTACATCCTTGCCGGTAGTAACCGTGCCGATAGCAAGTCGAACGAATCGGCCATGAAGTATTTCCTGATGGGTTCTTTTGCCAGCGGATTTTTACTTTTTGGTATAGCCCTCCTGTTCGGAGCAACGGGTTCTTTTCATTTAGAAGGCATTAAAACATTTTTGAGTAACAATCCTTCCTCCGCCAACAATTCCATGGTGGCTGTGGGCATATTGATGCTGATGGTTGGTTTCCTGTTTAAAGTAGCTGCGGTTCCTTTTCACTTTTGGGCTCCTGATGTGTACGAAGGTGCGCCAACATTGATTACAGGTTTTATGGCTACGGTGGTAAAAACAGCAGGCTTTGCTGCTTTCTACCGTTTGTTCTCTTATTGTTTCGCTGACCTCTCCGGTTTATGGGTACCGTTGCTCAGCATTGCAGCAGTGCTTACTCTGTTTGTTGGAAACATTACTGCCCTTTATCAAAAAGGAATCAAGAGATTATTAGCCTATTCCAGTATCTCCCATGCCGGTTACCTTATTCTGGCGGTATTGGCCATGCAGGATCAATCAGACAGTGCCTTATTGTTTTACACTGCGGTGTATTCCGTTTCTACCATTTGTGCCTTTGCTGTGCTTATTGCCATTAAAGAAGTTACAGGTACGGATAGCATTGAGTCACTTCACGGCATGGCACGCAAAAATCCGTTGCTGGGCATTGCCACTACAATCGCCTTTCTTTCACTGGCGGGCATTCCCCCGCTGGCTGGTTTCTTTGCCAAATACTTCATTTTCGTTACAGCCATGAAAAGCGGGTACGGATGGTTGGTTTTAATCGCTGTAATTAATTCTTTAATTGGTGCATATTACTACCTTCGCGTCATCAATTCGGTGTTTACCAAGAATGAACAGGCTGAAAAAATTGAATTGAACTGGGCGTATAATCTGGTTTTAATTTTAACGGCACTGCTTTCATTAGCCATAGGAATTGCGCCTGACTTTTTGGTGAACCTGATTTAAACAATATTGCCTTGAGCACTCATCCTACCCGCAACACGCTATCTAAATTTACGGTAGCAGGTTTTCTCATTACCCTTGGTATTGTGTTTGGAGATATCGGTACATCTCCACTATACGTAATGAGGGCTATTATGGATAAGAAGATCATAACCGAAGATCTGATATTCGGAGCTATATCCTGTGTGTTTTGGACCCTTACCATTCAAACTACATTCAAATACGTTCTCCTCACACTCAATGCTGATAACAAAGGTGAAGGTGGAATTTTCTCTTTGTTTGCTTTAGTAAGAAGAAGGGCTAAATGGTTAATGATTCCGGCCATAATAGGCGGTAGCGCTTTACTCGCAGATGGCATTATCACTCCTCCAATTTCTGTAACTTCAGCTGTTGAAGGTTTGCGAATCATTCAACCTGATATTCCGGTTGTACCTATTGTAATAATAATAATAACAGGGCTATTCATTTTTCAGCAGTTCGGCACCAAAGTAGTTGGGGTAGCGTTTGGCCCTATGATGATGTTGTGGTTCTTAATGTTGGGTGGTTTTGGCTTTGCACAAGTAATACAACACCCCGATGTTTTAAGAGCCATCAACCCGTTTTATGCCTACCATTTGCTGGTAGTATACCCGGGTGGCTTTTGGTTGTTAGGAGCCGTTTTTTTATGTACTACCGGAGCTGAGGCACTATACTCTGATTTAGGTCACTGCGGAAGAAGTAACATACGTGTAAGCTGGATATTTGTGAAAGTAGCACTATTATTAAACTACTTTGGACAGGGAGCCTGGCTTACCACTAAAATAGATACACAACTGGGAGACCTTAATCCCTTCTATTACATACTCCCATCCTGGTTTCTTATTCCGGGTATTATCATAGCAACCATGGCGGCTATTATTGCCAGCCAGGCGTTAATCAGTGGATCTTTCACACTTATCAGTGAAGCTATACGACTTAACTTTTGGCCCAAGATTGAAATTGACTACCCTTCCAATATGAAAGGACAACTGTATGTTCCTTCGCTCAACTGGATTCTGTATGCAGGTTGTATTGGTGTGGTATTGTTTTTCAGAGAATCGGCTAACATGGAAGCAGCCTATGGTTTGGCTATTACATTAACCATGATGATGACCACCATTCTGCTTACCTACTACCTCAAAAAGCATAAAGTTGGGTATGTAATCATTTGGCTGTTTTTCATTTTGTTTTTTGCCATTGAAGGTTCATTCTTCGTGGCCAATATTATTAAGTTCTCCCATGGCGGCTGGGTAACTATTTTAATAAGCTCCGTTTTAATATTTGTGATGTGGGTGTGGTGGAAAGCCCGTAAAATCAAAAACAAGTTCACAGAATTTGAGCCCATTGATAAGTACCTGCCCATGTTGAGCGATTTGTGCGAAGATGAAACTGTTCCGAAATTCTCTACCAACTTAGTTTACCTCACCAGTGCTGATTTTAAAAGCGAGATAGAAACTAAAATAGTGTACTCCATTTTTAACAAGCAACCCAAGCGTGCTGATGTGTATTGGTTTGTACACGTGCACATTCTTGATGAGCCTTACACCATGGAATATTCTGCTGAAGAACTGGTGGAGGATAAAGTGATGCGCATTGACTTCCGTTTAGGTTTCCGTATAGAGCCACGCATTAATGTTTACCTGCGCAAGGTGATACAGGAAATGGTGGAGAACAAGGAAGTAAACGTAATGAGCCGGTATGACTCACTCAAGAAATACAACATAATGGGTGACTTCCGTTTTGTAGTAATTGACCGTATTTTCAACTACGATCTGGAGCAATCGGCTTGGGAGCGTTTTGTGGTAAGGGTTTACTTCATTCTGAAATCGCTGGGCTTATCAGAGGAGAAAGCCTTTGGTTTAGATACCAGCAACGTAAAAGTAGAAAAGGTGCCCTTGGTTATCAGCAAACCACAAGGTATCAAGATGAAACGTATCTCTCCGAGAAATTTCTAAAAAATATTTTATTTAATCTGAGGCAGATTAATGTCATCAGGTACCAGAAAGGCCTTGGGAAAAATGGGTAACAACTGGTGATACATTTGCTGTGCCTCCGCCTGAGTTCTGAAATCTCCCACACGCACTTTAAAATACGGTTGCTGGTAGATAATGTATACCTCAGCTCCGGGTAAATTCTTTTGTACATCACTTTTGGTATCCAAGGCACCTAAACGTTCAGCACCGGTAAACAATTGTATGCGGTACCCTTTGATGACAGGCTGAGCATTGTTTCGTTGGTAAATGGTATCAAGCAAGGCATCCAAACGAATGTCGCGCACTATCTCACTGGAATAATGTTTATAGGGTGTTTTGACCACCTGAGCATCGGCTGAAAAAACGGCTCCGGTTACAAAAACTGTTGATGCTATATATTTACGCCACTGAATCATTTCCGGCTATAAGTTCCATACTTGCAGAGGTACCTATACGCTCAGCACCTGCCTGTATAAGTTCCAGTGCAAATGCGGCATCTTTAATTCCTCCCGCTGCTTTGATTTTAATTTTGGCAGGCAAGGTTTCACGCATCAGTTTTACAGCTTCGATAGTGGCACCTGAAGATGCAAAACCTGTTGAGGTTTTAACAAAATCAACACCGCACTCAGAACATATCTTGCAAATGTCAACTATCTCCTCGTTGCTCAGGTAAGCTGTTTCAATAATGACTTTAACAATTTTATTTTGTAAATGACAAGCAGTGGCCACACTGGAAACGTCATTGGTAAAAGCGGTGGAATCGCCTGATTTGTATGCGGCAATATTCATCACCATATCAATCTCATCGGCTCCTTCAATAAAGGCTTTTTTCACTTCTTCCACCTTGGCACCAACGGTTGAATACCCCAAAGGAAAACCTACTACTGTAATCACCTTAACGTGAGACTTAGGCCCTAGTGTTTTTTTGGCCACCTGAACATAATAAGGCGGCACACACACACCATGAAAACCATTGTCCTCCGCCTCTTTACATAATTGAATAATATCTTCTTTTGTAGCTGTAGCCTTTAATAAGGTGTGCTCAATGTGATTTGCTAAATTGATTTCCATAACTCTTTCTATTACGCTCTATACTCCTTCTTCTTTTCCGTGACACTGTTTAAATTTCTTTCCGCTGCCACAAGGACAAGGATCATTACGACCAACTTTTACCACACCTTTAATTTGTTGTGGTTTCTGCGGAGCTGCTGCTTCCGGATTTTGCTGCTGGGTAATTTCATCCGTACGTTTGGTTTGCAAACGGCTGGTATCCTGCTTGGGCAAGGGTTTTGCCTCCTTGTAATTATCAGGCTGCTGGGTAACGATGTAGCCCTTAAACAACATGGACAGTACATCTTTATTTACACGAGACAACAGTGATTTGAATAAGTTGAATGATTCCAGTTTGTAAATAAGCAACGGATCTTTTTGTTCCAAAGCTGCGTTTTGAACTGATTGTTTCAAGTCATCCATTTCACGCAAATGCTCTTTCCACTCATCATCTATCAGTGCTAAAGAAACAAACTTTTCAAAGGCATGAATAATTTCTTTTCCTTTGGAATCATACGCTTTCTTCAGGTCCACGCCCATTTGCAGGTTGCGCACCCCATCAGAAAACGGAACACCTAAAAACTGAATCTGGCTGCCGCGGTTTTCAAATACTTCTTTCACCACCGGGAAGGCCATTTCAGCAATGTGATTGCTCTTGTGGTGGTATTGCTCCAGTAATTCATCAAACAACTGCTGAACAAGTTGCTCAGGTTTACCTTTGCTGAACTCCGCTTCTGTCATTTTGATTTCGTAGGCCATCAAACGGAGTATTTCCATTTTGAATTCGGTATAGGAAGCAAATTCCGTTACCAACTCCTCGCACAAATCATACAACATGTTGTTGATGTCCAATGCCAGTTTATCTCCGAACAGAGCATTTCTACGTTTGGTGTAAATCACCTCACGCTGTGAGTTCATCACGTCATCGTATTCCAGCAAACGTTTACGAATGCCGAAGTTATTCTGCTCTACTTTCTTTTGTGCGCGTTCAATGTTCTTGGTGATAAGTGAGTGTTGAATCACCTCCCCTTCCTGCAAACCTATGCGGTCCATTACTTTCGAAATACGCTCTGAACCAAACAAACGCATCAAATCATCTTCCAGTGAAACAAAGAACTGAGATGAACCCGGATCACCCTGACGACCTGAACGACCTCGCAACTGCCTGTCAACCCTTCGCGACTCGTGACGTTCAGTACCAATGATGGCCAATCCTCCGGCTTCTTTTACTCCTGCTCCAAGTTTAATATCTGTACCACGACCGGCCATGTTGGTGGCTATGGTAACTGTTCCGGCTTGCCCGGCTTCCGCTACGATATCAGCTTCACGTTGGTGTTGTTTTGCATTCAATACATTGTGTTTAAGCTTACGCAAATTCAACATACGACTTAACAATTCTGACACTTCCACCGAAGTAGTACCCACCAATACCGGGCGCCCCTTTTCTGTTAAGGCAACAATCTCGTCAATAACGGCATTGTATTTCTCCCGCTTGGTTTTGTATATCTTATCGTCTTCATCCTTACGAATGATGTTGCGGTTGGTGGGAATAACCACCACGTCCAGTTTGTATATTTCCCAAAGTTCACCTGCTTCTGTTTCCGCTGTACCGGTCATACCGGCAAGTTTGTGGTACATACGGAAGAAGTTTTGTAAAGTAACCGTGGCATACGTTTGCGTAGCCGCTTCTACTTTTACATTTTCTTTGGCTTCAATGGCCTGGTGCAATCCGTCACTGTAGCGTCTGCCATCCAATATACGACCTGTTTGTTCATCAACAATCTTCACCTTACCATCCTGAACAATGTATTCCACATCTGCTTCAAATAAGGTATAGGCTTTAAGTAATTGCTGCAGTGTATGAATACGTTCTGACTTCACTGCAAAGTCGCGCATCAGTTCATCCTTGCGATTGCGTTTATCTTCTTCATTCAGGTTGGCGCGTTCTATTTCGGCTATTTCTGATCCTACATCGGGCATAATGAAAAACGCAGGATCCTCACCGTTGCTGGTAATGGTTTCAATGCCTTTTTCAGTTAGTTCAATGGAGTTATTTTTTTCATCAATTACAAAAAACAATTCTGCATCTACCTTATGCATTTCCTTTTGCTGATCCTGCATGTAGAAGTTTTCAGTTTTTTGCAAAACGGCTTTCACACCTGATTCTCCCAGGTATTTAATCAAGGCTTTATTTTTAGGCAAACCACGGTAAGCACGTAACAGGGCCATACCTCCATCGGTATCATTGCCTGATTCAATCAGTTTTTTAGCATCGGTTAAAGCGGTGTTGATGTAACGTTTCTGCATATCCACCAAACGTTCAATACGTGGTTTCAGGATATGGAACATCTGATCATCACCCTTGGGTACCGGACCTGAAATAATTAAAGGCGTACGGGCATCATCCACCAATACAGAATCCACCTCATCCACCATAGCAAAATGATGTTTACGCTGAACCAAATCTTCCGGATCGCGCGCCATGTTATCACGCAGGTAATCGAAACCGAATTCGTTATTTGTTCCGTAGGTGATATCAGCTAAATAAGCCTGCCTGCGTTGTGGTGAATTGGGCTGATGGTAATCAATACAATCAACACTTATACCGTGAAACTGAAACAGTGGTCCGTTCCATTCACAGTCCCTACGGGCCAGGTAATCGTTTACAGTTACTATGTGAACCCCGAGTCCTGCAAGTGCATTGAGGTAAGCAGGCAAGGTAGACACCAGTGTTTTTCCTTCACCGGTAGCCATCTCAGATATTTTACCGGAGTGCAATACAATACCACCAATGAGTTGTACATCGTAGTGTACCATGTTCCACACCACTTCCGTACCGGCAGCATCCCAGGAGTTTTTCCAAAGTGCTTTATCACCTTGTATACTCACAAAACTTTTGCGAGCAGCGGCAAGGTTTTTATCAAAATCAGTAGCTGTAACTTCAAGTATTGTGTTTTCGGTTAACCTACGGGCTGTTTCTTTTACCACAGCAAAAGCTTCAGGCAACAGATCCTTTAGCACAACCTCCAGTTCCTCATCACGGGTTTTCTTTAATTTATCAACCTGTTTATATAGGTCTTCTTTCTTGCCCAGGTCCATTTCGGGGTCGGCCTGCAACTGCCCGTTCAACGCAGCTATGTCACTATCTATTTTTGATAAAGACTCTTTGATACGTGCCCTGAACTCGAGCGTTTTCCCGCGTAATTCATCATTGGTTAATGTGTTGTAAGTTGCAAAGTGAGCATTAATCTGCTCCACGACAGGTTGCACTTCTTTTACGTCACGATCTGACTTGTTGCCGAAAATTCTGGATAATCCTTGTACGATGTAATTTAACATGATGCGCTATATATCTCGCTTAATCTTTTTTGTAAGGCTGTAAAAATAATATAAAAATACTTTCCCTGTATTGCTACTTTTGTGCCTTGTTGATAGTCAATAACCTTACCAAGCACAAAAAGGCATGAACATACTACTGATTGGCTCCGGAGGCAGGGAACACGCGTTTGCCTGGAAACTTACACAAAGCCCTAAATGTGAACAACTTTTCATCGCCCCGGGCAATGCCGGAACTGCTTTGTGCGGCACTAATGTCAATATTTCAGTCAATGACCAGCAAGGGTTAAAAAATCTTTGTCGTGAAAAAAACATAGGCCTGGTTATAGTGGGCCCCGAAGAACCTTTGGTAAAAGGATTGCGCGATAGCTTTGCCGCTGAGAATGACCTCAGAAACATACCGTTTATAGGTCCGGATGCTCAGGGTGCACAACTGGAAGGAAGTAAAGACTTTTCCAAGCAGTTCATGGTGAAATACGGAGTTCCTACTGCAACTGCCAAAACTTTTGATGCCGATTCGTTTACACAAGGTATTGATTATCTGAACAACCACAGTCTACCCATCGTACTAAAGGCTGACGGACTGGCAGCCGGCAAGGGAGTAGTTATTTGCGGAAGCCGCGAAGAGGCCATTCAGGAGTTTACTTCCTTTATTCAGGAAGCCCGTTTTGGCGATGCCAGTAAAAAGGTTTTGGTAGAACAATTTCTGGATGGCATTGAACTCTCTGTTTTTGTGCTTACCGATGGAAAAAGTTTTGTTACGCTACCCTCAGCCAAAGATTACAAACGCATTGGTGTAGGTGATACCGGCCCCAACACCGGTGGCATGGGAGCTGTTTCCCCAGTTCCGTTTGCTGATGAAAATTTTCTGAAAAAAGTTACTGAACAGGTTACCCTCCCCACGTTAAAAGGACTTCAACAAGAGGGCATAGACTACGTAGGATTTATTTTTATCGGATTGATGAACGTGGGTGGCGAACCCATAGTGATTGAATACAATTGCCGCATGGGCGACCCTGAAACAGAAGTTGTACTGCCCCGCATCAAAAATGATTTAGTGGATTTGTTTGTGGCTTGCGGAAATAAACAACTGCATACCCAAGAGTTAATAACGGATGAAAGATGTGCCACTACAGTAATGCTGGTGGCCGCAGGATACCCGGGTGAGTATGAAAAAGGGAAAGTGATGAGTGGTTTTGAACGTTGCGAAAACTCCATGCTCTTTCATGCCGGCACCATCCAAAATAACACGGGTGAAATTGTTACCAATGGAGGGCGGATTTTAGCTGTAACTTCCTACGGAAAAAATCTCGAAGAAGCATTAAACAACTCTCTCACCAACGCTGCAAAAATTGAATTTGAAGGTAAATATTACCGTACCGATATCGGCTATGAATTTAAATCTTCCGGCTCATGATGCAATTTGAAAAAGAAAACCTGCAACGTTCAGCACGCAGTCGTTTTCGTATACTGGTTAACTACTTTATTAAGGGCTTACTCATTATTGTTCCGTTGGCCCTCACCTATCTGGTACTGAGTTCTGCCATTATTTGGGTAGATACCACTGTTGACAGCATGATTCATATCGATATACCCGGCATGGGTATATTGATTATGGTGGCTGTGATTACAATTTTAGGTTTTGTAGGAAGCAAGTTAATGTTCAGCAACCTGCTCGACCTGCTGGATGATTTACTCTCTAAAGTACCATTCATTAAGATTGTTTACACTTTTGTAAAAGATTTTATCGAAGCCTTTGTAGGAGATAAGAAAAAGTTTACTGAAGCCGTGATGGTGGAAGTGAGCAGTTCAGGTGTATGCAAACTGGGTTTTATTACTCAAAAGGATTTAACTAAGTTAGGCATTGAAGATTACATCGCGGTGTACTTTCCGCTCTCTTATGCACTTACGGGTGAAATGTACGTGGTACCCAAAGACAAAGTAAAACCCATCACCGCCAACTCTGCTGATCTCATGAAATTTATTGTATCGGGTGGAGTTACTGAGCTCGGGCAAACTACTACAACAAAATAATCAGGCTTACTCTTCCCGTAAATCCGTTTCTGCTTGTTGCAACACTTTTTGGTAATAGTCGGCAAAGGCAGCACAACCTTGCGCAGGTTGCAAATAAAATGTTGCCGTAGGTTTTGGCTGCGAGCCGAAGTGCGTTAACACCACTCCGTAAACTAACTGAGCTTTAGCCTGTGCTTTCTTCCAAATGTGCTCTGCTCCTTTGCCCATGTTCATCTGGCGTATCCAGTGCACTTCAATTTCACCCTGCGGAAAAATTACAACCAAGTTATCGGGATGCTCCAACAAATTCGCAGCATAATCTAATGACTCCAACACCGAGCGCGAGTTTTTTTTCACCGAAAAAGCACCCAGGTATTTGAAAAACCAAAAACGTTCCAGCTGTTCTTCCAGCATCATGATGTGAAAGTTTTTGCGAAACACAAATTTATTCGCCTGGTACCAGAAAAAACCGTCCCACCAGCTAAAGTGATTAGCAATTAACAATACACTCTTGCCTTGCTCCAATCCCTCAACTGAGACAGGAATATTTAACCGATGGAAATGCTTACGAAAAAGATAACGGAGGTAAGGAGCAAAAAGTAATCGGGCTAAAGAATGGTGACGGGTTGTAATCATTTGTTGTCCTCATCAATCATATCTGCCACAATTTTTGCTGATGCCAGTACAAGTGGAATACCTCCGCCCGGGTGCACGCTGCCACCGCAAAAATACAAGCCTTCAATGTGCGAACTGAAATTGGCATGACGCATAAAAGCCGCATACTTACTGTTGGAAGCATTGCCGTACAATGCACCCAAATGAGAGCCGGTATTCAGTTCAATACCTCGTGGATCCAGCACTTCTTCACACACAATGTAATCACTCACTGCAATGCCCAATGTGCGTTGTATTTTATCCTGAATATTTTTACGTGCTTCAGCTATGTATTCGTCCCAATTCTGTCCACGGTTATGTGGTGCATTAATCATCACAAACCAGTTCTCCTGCCCTGAAGGAGCATCCGTTGCTTCAACTTTAGAACTCACATAAATGTAAACCGTAGGGTCGTCTAAAATTTCCCCGCTATGCATAGCAGCAAACTCTTTTTCATACTGTGTGCTGAATAAAATGTTGTGTACTTCCACATCGGGGAAACGGGCTTTCATGCCCCAGTAAAAAATAATTGCCGAGGTAGATTTTTCCTGCTGCAAAAGTTTTTCCGGTTGCTTTTCTTCACTAAGTAAATGCCGGTATGTTTTGTACACATCTACATTACTCACCACTACATCAGCCGGCAGGTTATCATCATTCACTTCTACTGAAACTACCTTGCCTTTTGAAGTATGTATAGCTTTTGCAGGAGCATTGTAAAGAATACGTACGCCCACATGGCGGGCCAAACTTTCCAGAGCTTTAGGAATAGTGTAAATACCTCCTTTGGGAAACCAGGTACCGGTGTTGTGCTCCAGGTGAGGAATAACATTTAAAGTAGCAGGAGCCTTGTAAGGATTGGAGCCGTTGTATGTTGCGTAACGGTTAAACAATTGAATAGTGTGCTCATCTTTAAAAAACCTGCGAATGGCCTTGTTCATGGTGCGAAACGTGTCGAGTTTCCGAAGATTAAAAAACGCATGAAAGGCATCAGAGGTAAGGTAGGTTTTAAAACGGTGCAGCGAATTAAATATAAACACATTGGACGTAAGGTCGTAAATGCGGGCACTGTACCTCAGAAATTTCAGCACACTTTCTTTGGTGTCATTTGTTTTAGAAGCAACTTCCTCCGCAAAAGCAATAGCATCCTGATGGCCATTGATAACGGTGCCGTCCTCATAAAAATATTTGCAGCTGTAGGGCAAACTCTGGTAGGAGAAATATTCTCTGGGATTTTTTCCGTGCAGTACAAACAACTCATCTACCAGTTCAGGCAGTGTAAAAAGTGAAGGGCCGGTATCAAAACGAAAACCGTTTTTGCTCAACTCCCCTGCCTTTCCTCCCGGATGGGCCGAAGCCTCAATCAAAGTTACCTGATACCCTTTGGCGCGCAAGCGAATAGCGGCAGCCAAGCCGGCTAATCCCGCTCCGATTACAACCGCTTTATCCTCTTTGATACGTTTTCTGCTTTTCATACAGTGTTACATTTAACAGCAGCAAATCAAGTTGGTATATTAAGTCTTCCACAGGAATAGTATACAGCCGAATGCCCAAAATAAATTCACTGTTGTAGGTTACCACCGGCAACGAAGTTAAAATTCCGTTCACAACAAAGAAAGGAATACAACACACGATGTAAGTGAGCCAGAATCGGCCCAACCAGGGCTTTGGAAAAAACACGTGGTGCCAACTGAGCAAGGTGACAGCAAAAAGCGCTGCAACCGATGTATACAATTTATCGGGGTACTGAAAAATAAGCCAGATGCACAACAGCATAAGCACTATACCCAACGGGCGTGCTACCCATTTAAGGATGTCTTTTTTTACCACAAAATTCAGTACAGCATAGAGAAACAGGCAGGCAAAAGGTACGGTAATAAAAAACAAAATTTCCTCCAGCGGTAATGCCCACAATAGTATTCCTGAAATATACTTCGGATTAAAGCCCCATACCTCCCAAATGGTGAAGAAGTGATCCCACACCACAAAAATAAGCAGGGACGTGATGATGGCCGGCCACACAAAACGCCACAGAGTAACAAACCTCACCTTTTTCTCAAATGAGAAAAGTACGGGGAAAAGTAGCGTGAAAAAATTAATTAAAAGATACGTGTACATTTAGTGCTTCAATGCATTTCGCATCAAAACTAATTCAGAAGCACTGCATTCCTTACGCTCTTCGAAAAATTTTATGATATTTTCTACCAGAAATACTTCCTGAGCGGTAAACTTCCGCTGCTGAATGCCGGAAATAATTACTCGCTTATCTTCAGCGATGTGCTTGCTGTAGCCCAAAAAAGACGGCACAAAATACTCCACGGTGTAACGTAAAAAGCGTATTTCAATATTGTCAGGCTCTGCTTTAATTGCTTTATCCAACGTAACAATGGCCGCATTCAAATGTTCCATTTTTTTGTACGGATTCCAGGCGTGTTTGGCTTTAAGTGCTTCCAAAGCACCGATAAAACCAATTACCAAAGGTTTATTTGATTTTAATGCCACCAACTTATGGTGAAGTGTATTGGTTCTGTCGGCATCTGATACACACTTGTAATACTCTTGCCGCAGAAAGTTGACATCTACGTCTCCACCCGCATAACTTCGGGTGAATACACATAAACATATAAGTAAAAAAAGGCTGCGCATTACAACAGATTTAAACGATAGCGCAGATAAGAAAATGTAAACAGGTAAAACTTTTGTGCTCCTGAAACACTTACCCTTTTATTCAATAACGTATCGGGATTGAGGCGTTTGATTTTACCCAACAAGGCGTAAAAATAAATATATGCAATGTACACCCCAAGTTTGCTACCTGCTGGCAATCTTTTAATGCCTGCAAGGGCCGATTTAAAATCACGAGCAATATCTTCTTCAATGGTGCGTTTCATGGCAGCATCAAAGTTTTCGTTCATTTTTACTGAAGGAAAATACACGCGCCCGCGTTCCCAATAATCTGAATTCAAATCGCGGAGGAAATTTATTTTCTGGAAAGCTGCACCCAGTTTTTTAGCCGGTTCCACCAAACTGTTGTACTTCGCTTCATCCCCTTCACAAAATACTCTCAGGCACATCAACCCTACTACTTCGGCTGAACCGAAAATGTATTTATTGTACTCCTCTTCTCTGTATTTCTCATGTGTTAAGTCCATTTCCATGCTGAACAGAAAGGCATCAATCAATTCATGCGGAATACGGTATTTATTTACAACCAGTTGAAACGAATGCAAAACCGGATTGAGACTGATACCGTTGCGGATGGCTTTGTAGGCCTCATCACGAAACTCATGCAGCAGTTTTTGTTTGTCGTGCCCGTGGAAGGTATCTACAATCTCATCCGCAAAACGAACGAATCCATAAATATCCCGGATGGGCGCTCTGAATCTTTTGTCGAAACACAATATACCTAAACTGAAAGAAGTAGAGTAACTGCTTGTAATGATGTGACTGCATTTTTCACATACTTTATCAAACAGTTGGAGGTGTTGTTGAATTTCCATAGCCTTATTGATTAAACATTTGATGAACCTGCTGTGCCACTACTTTTCCCGATATGATGGAAGGCGGAACACCCGGACCGGGAACAGTAAGCTGACCAGAGTAAAACAGATTATTTAACTTTTTGTTTTTAAGACTTGGTTTTAGTATGGCTGTTTGTTTTAACGTATTGGCTAAACCATACGCATTGCCTTTGTATGAGTGGTAATCCTGAACAAAGTTATTGTGGGCGTAAGAGCGTTTGTAAATTACGTGCTGCCGTATGTTCTGTCCGGTTAGGGATTCCAAACGTTCCATCACCATATGGTAATACTTCTCCCTTATTTCTTCGCTATCATTAAGTTCAGGAGCAACAGGCACCAATACAAATAAATTCTCCATGCCTTCCGGTGCAACAGAAGGGTCTGTTTTGGAAGGGCAACTCACATAAAAAAGAGGCTTATCGGGCCACGCAGGATCTTCATAAATCTGGTGGGCATGTTGTGTAAAATCCTCGTCAAAAAACAAGTTGTGGTGTTGCAGGTTATTCAGTTTCCTGTCTACACCCAGGTAAAAAATAAGTGAAGACGGAGCCATCACTCTGCTATCCCAATACTCGGGCGTGTAGTTGCTGTATTCTTTGGGTAATAAATGTTGATCAATGTGGTAGTAATCGGCAGCAGCAACAACTGCATCCACATTCAGCTTATTGGTATCGGTGCGTAAAGAAATTACGTCCTTTCCGGTGATGTCAAATCCTTTGGCGGCTTCATCAAATATAAAATTCACCCCAAGTTCAATGGCCAAACTGTGCATGGCTTTTACAATGTTGTGCATGCCCCCCATCGGGTACCAGGTACCCAATTTAATATCGGCAAAGTTCATCAAACTGTAGAGGGCGGGAGTATTTTGAGGTGTTGCTCCTAAAAACAAAACGGGGAATTCCATCAGTTCAATAATGCGCGGGTCTTTAAAATACTTGCGTATATGCTTACTCATGGACGTAAACACATCCAAACGAAAAACCCCTTTGGCCAAACGCCAGTCAAAAAATTCTGTAAGGGATTGCGATGGGCGGTAAACTAAATCATTCACGCCAACATCATATTTATAGGCTGCTTCTTTCAGAAAATCATCACACTTTACTGCGGCTCCGGGTTCAATGGCATCAAGCATGTTGCGGAAGGCACCGTAATCTGCCGGAATATCCCATACATCATTTTTACTGAATACTACGCGATAAGATGGATCCAGTCTCAAGAGTTGATAATAGTCGCTTACCTTTTTACCAAAATCAGCAAAGAATTTTTCAAACACATCAGGCATCCAATACCAACTGGGGCCCATATCAAATACAAATCCGTTTGATTCAAAAACGCGTGCCCTGCCTCCTGCTGAATCATTTTTTTCCAACACCGTTACCCTGTAACCCGCTTTAGCCAGATAACAAGCGGTAGACAAACCGGCAAAACCTGCTCCTATTACTACAACTCTTTTTTTGTTCACTGTATTAACTTTCCATTAAACCAAATGCGTCTCCGTAATTCTTGAGCTGTCCGCGCAAAATTCTTCTCGCTACAAATATCCTTGTTTTCACCGTACCAATAGGAATGTTCAAAATCTCGGCAATTTCATGGTACTTAAAACCACTGTAGTTCATGGTAAAGGTTTTTCTCAAATCTTTGGGCAACTGCTCAATGGCCGCTTCAATGTCGCGCATCACAAATTTGTGGTCGCTGCTATTGGCCGTTGCATGTGCCATGGAATCTATATAATACGTATTGTCAGTACCGTCAATAAACGTGTTACGTTTTACCAACCTGCGGTAGTTATTAATAAAACTGTTTTTCATGATGGTGTACAACCACCCTTTCAGGTTGGTGCCCTCCTGAAAACGCGCTTTGTAGGTAAAAGCCTTCAACATGGTTTCCTGAACCAAGTCATGTGCATCCTCTACGTTACGGGTAAGCTGGTAAGCATATTGGCGAAGTGACGATGCCTCCTTAGTAACCATTTTATCGAATTCAGCTGCTTGCATAGTGTTTAACTTTTTAGTAATTTGATTAAACAAATGTAAGTCCAAAATTCGCCACAGCAAAGTTTTGTTTAATATTTGTTTATAAATATTAAACAAAAATCACATAAAGCTGAAAATCAGGAATTAAATATTCTTCGGTAAGTAAATTTTCTGAAATAAATGGTGAGAAACAAAAACGGGTACAGGAACAGGTCAGCCAATCCATTGCCTGAGGTGAAGGTTACCTCATCACTTATGCTACAACCGGTGCCGTTGTCTTCAATCAGGTGCACGTGTATCCAGCGTTGGAGCGGAAAAGGCAGAACGGTACCTTTATCTATAAAGTAGGTTGCAGTTTCTGTGCTGCCTTCATCAACAATTTTGGCATCCCAGCGCAACTGCGCAAAACCGGCTTTCAACAACAGATGTACCTCATCGTTAACGCTACAGCCATCAAACCTCAGCAACTCCACTTTGGGGTATGGCGGGGCCAGGGCGAGAAAAAGTTCCCGGTTAAACGCTGACCAAACTTTACTTCTGCTTTCTCTTACAGGGGTTTTTACTTTTATTTGCATATTAATTGTAACTTTAAATAAAGAAATAAGTTTGGGCGCAATGCATTTTGTTTAAATAAAACTTAAACAGTTTAAACAAAACTCCCTGATGCTTGTTCTATATCACAAATGAAAGTATCCGTAACACGAAAAGGACATTTTAACGCAGCCCACCGACTGCATGTAGCTGAATGGAGTGAGGAAAAAAACAAAGCCTTTTTCGGGCTGTGTAATAATCCGAATTTTCACGGGCACAACTACAATTTGCAGGTAAAGGTAACAGGTGAAGTTGACCCCGTGAGCGGTTACCTCATTGACATGAAGTTGCTGAGCGACATTATTCACGATGAAGTAGAACAACGTTTTGATCACCGTAACCTCAACCTGGATACGGACGAGTTTAAGAATCTCAATCCTACAGCAGAGAATATTGCTATTGTTATCTGGCAACTCATCAGAAAACGTTTGCCACAAAACTTATCATTAACCATTACATTATATGAAACAGAAAGAAACTTCGTTGAATTCTCAGGAGAATGAGAAAATGATGTTTGAAGAAATGGGTGAAGAACACATGAGTACTGCCATAGATACGCCTTTGCGTGCCGATGCTTTTGAGAAAGACGATGACCTGAAGATAGAACTGATTGAAAAACATTTTCGTGAGATAATGCTCATACTGGGTCTTGACTTGGATGACGACAGCCTTCGCGGTACACCACACCGTGTGGCCAAAATGTACGTGAAAGAAATTTTCAAGGGTCTCAACCCTGCCAATAAACCTAAAGCCTCGTTGTTTGAAAACAAGTACCAGTACAAACAAATGCTGGTAGAAAAGCACATCAGTTTTTACAGCAACTGCGAGCACCACTTTGTACCTATTATTGGTAAGGCACACGTGGCCTATATTTCCAGCGGTAAAGTGATAGGTTTGTCTAAACTCAACCGTATTGTACGCTATTTTGCTGCCCGCCCGCAAGTGCAGGAACGCATGACCGTACAAATTGCCAACGAACTGAAACAGATTTTACAAACAGAAGATGTGGCCGTAGTAATAGATGCCAAACACCTGTGTGTTTCTTCACGCGGTATTAAAGATGAAACCAGCAGCACCGTTACCAGCGAATTCAGCGGTAAGTTTCTGGATGCACAAACCCGCAACGAGTTTTTAAAATACCTGGAATTAGGTACTGAATAATTTAGTTGATTGATAGTTATAGCAGAAAGCCTCGCAGTATTGCGGGGCTTTTTTGTTTTTAGCTATTCTTAAGGTTTACTCTTCATTTACTTTGCCCCATACTTTGCTTTTAAAAAGCGAATGGTTTCCTCCATCAGATTTTTGAGTTCCTTTTGGTCAATGTCTGAAAGTTTTTTAATGTAAATGCACGCCTTGCCCATTTTAAACTTCCCCAGGTTTTGTAATAAATGCCGGTGTTGTTCACTTCCTGTATACACGTAAAGCGAAATGGCAGACTTGCGGGGTGAGAAGCCAATAAGCGGCCAGTCTCCTTCTTGCCGGCTTCTTTCCGACTTGTAATGAAAGCTTCCAAAACCAATCATAGTCGGTCCCCACATTTTGGGTTCACAGCCTGAAGTTTTTTGCATCAGTTGTAATAGCTCAAAACTGTCTTTGCGCTTTTGTTCTGTATCAGCAAAGGAGTTGATAAACTCGTGAACATCTGCGTTGGTTTGTTTCGTCTTTATTTCTGCCATAATATCAAATTATTTGAGGTACTGCTGTTGGTTACTTTGCGGGTTCATAGTAGAGTATTAGTGCACCACTGCTAAAAGTCTTAGTTTTGATGAGTTTAAAAATCATTCTACTGTTTATATGCTCAAACAAGGGCAAACCGCTCCCTGCAACAACGGGGTACACACAAAGCTGGAATTCATCCACTAAGTTCAGTTTCAACAGCTGCAGAATTAAACTGCGGCTGCCAACAAAAATATCTTTGCCCGGTTGCTGCTTTAATTCATTCACCAGCTCTTCGATGGGTTGGTTGGCCAGTTGTGCACTGTGCCATCCTGTATCTTTAAGTGTATGCGAAAAAACAATTTTGGGAACTTGGTCTATAGCCAAAGCAAAGTCATCCATTGATTTTTCACCTGACGGTTTTTCTACCAGGGTTTGCCAGAATTGCATCAGTTGATAGGTTGTTCTTCCATACAGAATCACTCCTGCGTTATGTAACAGATTGGCGTAATGTTGGTGTATTTCCTCATCCGGCAGCCCCGCTGTGTGGTCGAAAACACCATCAATTGTCATGTTGATTGCCGCAATTACTTTTCTCATTCTGTTTCGTTAATCAATAGTAAAACACTTTGTTGTGTAAAACTGGTGAGAAAAAATAATAAAAGCAAGTTTAAAGAATGCTTTGGCGCAGACTAAGGATAGCGAGGGTAGTGCAACAGCTACATGTGTTAGCCCAGTCCCTCATAATATCACCATTCTTTGTCACCTACAATTTTGCCGCTCAATACCGAAGACTCAAGCTCGTCTATCATTTTTTTGATTTTATCATTTATCTCAACGTAGGTATTTTCGATAAGTTTCCCTCCCTTTTTATATAAGTATTCATTCTTGAAACCCTCTTCTAGAGAGACCATCCTTTGTTGCGAGCTTCCATCCTCGATACTTTTATATATATAATTTAAGCTAAAATTATCAACGACTACTTTATATTTCCCATCTTTACAGTAAACGCTGAATTTAAAGTTCACTGTAATGTTATTAAACCTTCCCTGATTGCTTAGCAGAAGATTACCTGTTGCGTTTAATGAACTTTTATTCAAGTTATCAAGATTAATTGCATTGTCTGACGACTTAAGCGTTCGTACAATCCAATTTTTTGCCCCGGTATAAATGTCGGATTGTTTCAATGAGTCTGCTTGAATTACTTGTTCATACTTGAATTTTCCTGTTAGGGAATCCGTTGGTATTGTTTGTCCGTAAGCAAACAAGAATCCGAAGATAAATAGAAATAAAATCTTGAATTTCATATAACTTATTTTTACGAAGATAGTAATTTAAACCATTACATATTGTGACTACCAGTACGATTGCCCCAAACGTCAAAGGGAAAAACGCCTCCACCCTTTGCAGTGTAAAACTGGTGAGAAAAAATAATAAAAGCAAGTTAAAGAATCTCTAGCCTACAGCTAAGAACAGCAAAGGAGATTAAAGTACATCACGTATTTCTGCTACCTTATCAAAAACACTTCGGGCAAACTGGCACAACGGAACTATTTTAATCTTTTTCTCCCGGGCAAAAGCTAGGGCTTTAAGTAGCATTTGTTTACCGGCACTCTTACCTTTTAACACTTCACTTACCTCGGTATGGTCAATAATAATGCGGTCGGTACCTGCCCATACATAAGTCATCTCGGCAGCAACTGCACCTGCTTCTTCAATATAGAAGCTGCCTTTTTTGCCATCGTCTTTTTGTTGAACGTTCATGTTGTGCTAACTTTAAATAACAGTTGTAATACGTTCACACGCGTTGCAAACACGCGAGTGAGGATAGGTGCTGTTAGGCGTTCGTACTTTTTATACTTATCTTTACCTAATTAATTTTTCCAGCCTAATTCTTGTTGGAAACCCCGGTGTCTTGATAGTTATATTTTCACCACAATTGTTAGTTTTAGAAATGTCAATTACACCTGTTTTGCTTGTCAGTCCATAATTATATTTGGGGCTAAGTAATACTCGTTTAAATGTGTAATTAGTAACAGAACAGTTTTTGTAATTCGATAAATTATTACAATAGTTAATGAATATTTCAGAGGCAATGAATTGGTCTACATAGTTTTTTACTTTTGGCTTCATAGATTTTAGTTCGAATAAAACAATCAATTGTTGACTTGGAATAATTAAACAATAATCACAACCTTTATGAATAAAAGATTCTCCTCGTTTTAAATACTTTGATTTCTGTTTATATTCTGGCTTATCAACATCCAATTTTAACAATATTGCGTCTACTGGAATACCACCAATTGTTATTAATTGTCTGTTTTCATCTTCACGTAAAACCATTGTTTGATTCAATTGGTCAAAGTTTTGAATCACTTCTGTATCACAAAAAATCTCTCTCATACTTTAATCAATTAAATAATCTAAGTCAGAAGAGACAGTAAAGAGACTATTAATTTCATCATCAAAAAATGGAATCTCGATTCCTTTATGAGATACAGTTAACTTATCTAATTGCCCATTGTTTGCTTGATACACAGAAATATCTTGGTGGTTTAATTTATCAGAAGATGAATAAGCTTTTTTGTTCTTTGTAAGCCAAGTTGCCTTTTCTTTAAAGTCGTTCGATAATAATATTAAATTATTTAATTCCTTTACTAAAAAGTCACTATGAGTAGTAATAAAAACACGAATATTTAGATTAACAAGCGAAGCAATTAGCTTTGCCATTAACCTTTGATTTTTTAATGTTAAATGACTTTCAGGTTCATCAATTATTAAAATATCACCTTCTTTCGCTATATGTTTCAAGTAAAAATAAATGTCTACTATACACCTTGCAGATGAAGATGCTAAATAAAGTGGTATGTCAAATTTGTTGTTTTTTTTATTTTTCGTATAAAAGCGAATGTCTTGTTTGTTTTCCTTTTTGAATTCAGCTCCGAGAATTTCTTTTATAATTTCCATTGAATAAGCTGAATCAAGTTTGGAACTATTTTTTTTAATATTGTCTAAATTCCTTGTGAATGCAATGTGGTCACGAATTGGCGTTGCATAATATGCACTCATAGATAAAAACATATCTAATGGATGATATTCTTTTTCAGTATTTTCTAATTTTTGAAGACTATCAACTAAAGATGCTTTTCTTTCGTCAAGTTCTTTGTAAAATAGAGATATGCCTAATCTTTCGGCTGTAATAATAATCGGGTCTGGAAAAATATCATCAAAAACAAGTGAAGTAAATAAGTCACCTAACACTCTTCTGAATAGTCTTTCATCAATATCCTTATCAGCTTCTTTGGTATAGCTAATTGATAAAGTATTGTTTTTAAGTTTTCCTTCAAACGAGATTTTTTCACCAATTTGTATTTTTCTTTCAGAGTCTTTAAAAACTGTTGGTTTATCAAATTCTAATTTCACCTTGGCATCAGCAAATATTTTTTCTTTGTCGTTAAATAAGTCCCTTATTCTTTTTTGAAAGTTAGAACTATCGGAAGTAATACTTTTTGCTACAATACTAATAAGTTCTTCTTTATCTAAAGTTATTTGACCTTCACTTTTCAGTCTAGTTTCTATTGATCTAAAACTTGAATAGTTAATAAAATCTGACCAGTTTTTCAGTAAGCCATAAGTACTATAAGTAATATAAGTTTTACCAGAGTTATTGTCCCCAACAAGTATTGTTAAATTATTTAGTTCTAATTCACTATGTATAATTTTCCCTAGATTGTCTATTGTAAGTTTCATTTCTCTTTTTATAAAATTCAATTTTCAAAGGTACAAAATATCTTGTCTATTTGAGTCTAAATGCTGTTCGATTGCTTCTTCAATATGACGCCTAACTCGTTGATATATGAACATTTGGTTCGTATATCTCACCATTTTGGCATACATGCAATCCTTAGGTTCCCTTTTGGTAAATATACCAACAACCCCATTAAAAACAAAAGCCCTGCATAACTGCGGGGCTTTTAAAATCGAGTATGTTGTTAAACCTTACTCCTCCATTTGCTGCAACTGTACAATCTGTTGCTTGCCGTTGAGGGTGCTGTGGCGTATTAAAAAGTCTTCAATCTGTTCGCTTACCAAACGTTTGGCAATTATCTTTTTGTTCTCGTCCAGTATAAAAAATACGGGGGTGCTGGTTACATCGTATTGTCTGCGCGAGAGGTCGTGGTCCACCACGTTAATAAATGAGGTGTGTTTGTTATCACGTATATATTTTTTCCACTCTTCTACCTGCGAGGTAGCACAAACGGAGTACACCTGCACATCCATTTTATCGGCCAGCATTTTTTTGTGAGCAGTTACCAGCTTAGGCATTTCTTTTTGGCAATGTCCGCAACCCGGGTCCCAGAACACCACTACGGTGTACTTGGCTTTTACTCCATACAAGGGTATGGGGCGGGTTAAGGTAGAGTCATAGCTGTTGAGCGGTGGTGCAATTTTGCCCAGCATAATGGGGGTTAAATCATCGGCACGTTTAATAATACGTACCAATGAGGCGGTATCAACCCAATAGGCCTGGTTGGTGCGGTAGTATTTGTTTACCATGTGTACAAAGCCGGCATCCATGCCCATAATATCAGAGGTTTCACAACGGTTGGTAATGGTTACCACCAGGTACTTGAACATTTCTTTGTTGCCGTTGGTACGGTCAATCATTTTTACGGCTTCTTTAAAAACAGTATCGGGTTGTTGTATCACCACGTTATCAAAAAAACGTTTGAACTTATCATTGAACAAAGGTGTGCGCAGTAAGCGGTCGTCTGCTAAATCCACCTTATCCCAGTAGTGTGCTTTGTAATAGCGGTAGCCAAAGGTAGAATCAATTTGTCCGTTGGGTAATTTAGGCGCCTCGGGAACATCTACCTCCTGCATCATCAGCAACACTTTGGGGAAAAGCGCTTTGGGGTAGCGGGCAATAAAATTCTTTTTATAATCCTGCACCGTGCTGTCCATAACACTCATTTGCGTTTTGTAAATAGCAGCAGAATCTTTGTTGGTGGCTTTGTTGCGGTTGTAGGCCTCTTGCAGGGGCATCATTTTTTCGTACTGCGCCTGCATGTGTTTGAGGTATTCATAAAAAATATCGTTCTCTACTGAGCCGGTAATTTTCATGTGCATGTTAAAGTCGGCTGTATCGGTAACAATGTTTATCTGCTGGGTTTCGTCCACGATAAAATCAAAGTACTTGATGCGTGCCTGTCCGGCTACGGTGTACATACCCTGATCTAATTTTTTAGTACCCTTAAACACGTAATATCCCTGCTTATCTAAAAAGGCACTGTCGCGTAGGTACTGTTTATCGGCATAATAATTAGCCAGCAAAATCATGGAGTCTTTCACCCCAGTAATTTTTACTTTAATGAGGTAACCGTTGTCTTTGCCTTGGGGTTCTTTGGCCAAAGCGGCCCCGGCAATACCTAAAACAAAAAGAGCTAATGCGTAAAAACGAGTAAATTTTATCATATGCATGGTGCAATTTTAAGGTTTATCGCGCAAAATTACGCGACATATTGTAGCAATGATTTTGCCAAAAAATAAACCTCAGCGTTTTATCAAACGGTTGGAATACAATTTATTGCCCTCGCTCACCTGCAAATGGTACAGGCCCGAAGGCAAACGGGTAAGATCAAGTGCCTGCTGCGAGGCATTATTTTCAGGAGTAAAATGTTGCTCCAATACCAAGGCACCTTTGTTGTCAAACAGGTGTACAGCAATGTTTTTACCCGCCAATTCACTCAATTCCAACACGGCCCAACCGTCCACCGGATTGGGATATACCTGTACTCCGTTTAATGTGGCAAGGCTGTTATCCGATAGTGCCACCGATACCTGTATTGTTTTTACTTCGCCTGCACAACCGTTAACTGCGGTTTCCTGCACCTCTACTTTGCCCAGTTGCGGGTTATTGCCCCACTGCACCGAGATGGTGTTGCTGTTGCCTCCGACTGTTTGCACACCGCCTGTTATGGTCCACGTGTAAACAGAACCTGCAGTTCCCGGCAATACTTGATAGGTAGTGAGCATATTGCGACTAACCTGCGTGGCTCCCGTAATGCCCGGTGTTACCGGTGTGGGTTTAACCGTAAGGTTGACATACTGCTGTGAGAGGTTGCTGCATCCGTAAATATTGGTTACCTGCAAACGGTAGCTGCCATCCAGAAAAGCAGGAAAATCTTTAATGGTGGCACCTGCTAAAGATTGCCCGTTGCGGAACCATTGGTAGTTGATATCCGTGCCGTTCACTCCCTGAAGTAACAGGTTGTTGCCTGAGCACAGCACCGTGTCTCCCGTGTAAGTGAAAGAAGAAAACGTAACCGGAGCAATGGTAATATCGGCACCGTTATCTGCTGAAAGAGTACTGGGAACAGTGGCTTCCAAGCGAATGCGGTAACGTGTTCCCGGCAACAAAAAAGTAGGCACATACACGGAATACAACTGCCCTACACGCGAGTTCAAAATACCCAATAAGGTAGAGTTAGAAAAATCACCCGCGGTGTCGGAGAGGTAAATGTAAAACTGATTGCCGGTACCAAATGCTTCGGTAGTGGCAATGGAAAGTTGTAACGAATCATGCGTACACACTTTTGTTTTTTGCACCGTAAACGTAAGGGCAGGATTGATACCTACAAACATTACCGCAGAATCACGCATGGGGCAGGCTCCGTTAAAGGCATACAGTTTTACCTGATAAGAACCTGCAGTGGCGTAAGTATAATTGGGAGAAAATTGTGTGCTCTGTTGTCCGTTGCCGTAGTTCCAGATATAAGAGGCAGCTCCGGTGGAGGTGTTGTTAAAGTTAACCGTTAACCCGAATTGGGTGAATGTAAAAGCAGCCTTAGGAAAATCATTGCACAGAAAAAACGATTGCGTTTCGTACAAACTCCATCGGCCATCAGCACCTTTCACACGCACATGAATGGAGTGCCAGCCTGTATCTAAAGCTGCAATAGAAATAAGCGGAGAAATATCCACTGAATCTGATGCCGAAATGGTAAGCGCAGTTCCGTTGCCAAAACCCGGGTCGCTGTAGTCAAAGAAATATTCCACCGCTTGCAAGGTGGCTGCCGGCTGTTCTTCTTCTACCAGAAAAAAAGCACCCGCTTCATAGTGGCTCCATTGGTTGTATGAATTAAGGTAACGCAAAAACACGTTGTGCCTGCCGGTACTTAACCCGTTAATGGAAAGACCCAGGTTGTTCCAGTTAATGGAATCTGTAGCGCTGAATGTGATTGGAATTGCGTTTCCTGAACCCGGGTCGGTATCATAAAAATATTCGCCTTTGGTAATTTTTGAATTGAGCGAAATACTATCATACAGATACACCTGAGCTGTTTCATACATGCTCCACCTGTTGAGGGAATCTTTTACCCGAATACTGAGGCGATGTTTACCTGCTGCCATAGTTGACGTAGCCAGATTAAAGGTGTGATCAATGGAATCAGCCTGAGTGAAAGAAAATGCAGTGCCGGTATTTTGTCCGCCATCTGTTCCTGTAAATGTTTCACCGGCTGTTAAGGCAGTGGCAAATGTTTCTTCGGGATAAACATAAAACTGTTGTGCATCATACAAACTCCACACTCCTGCGGAGTCCATTACCCGCACACACAGGCGGTGAAAGCCGGCAGAGAGCGATGTGGTGCTGAGTGAGGTGCTGATGTTGATACTATCCGCAGGCGTTACACTCAAAGCCGTAGCATTGCCAAAACCGGGGTCGGTATCAAAAAAATACTCTACCCGTTCAATGCGTTGCGCAAAAACAGCCACATGCGCCAACAGCAGAAGAAATAACAACTGGAGTTGTTTCATCTGTGTGCTTAGTCTTGCTTTTTAGCTTTGATGTTAATTTGCAACGTGCTGTTCTTTTTTACCACAGGTGCTACTGTAAACGTTTTAATCTGCGGAATGGAAGGCTCTCCTCCGTAAGCAGGCAATGGTGCACCGCCTCCGTACAATCCTATGTCCGTAGCATCAGTACCTGCGCCTTTGCCGGGTGAAGCTGATTGCAAGTGGTAGTCCTGATTAAAATCAAAAGCGTATTGTGTGGCATTAACAAACTGCGGATTGGTTGCACTCAGGTTGCCGCTTCCTCCGTTGGTTCCGTAAGGCAAAGTATTGTTGGAGGTGTTGTACGTAATGTTGTTGCTAAAGTTGGAATTGCTGCATCCCTGCGGAGCCATGCCATAAAAAATATTGTTGGCAATTAAGGCATTCGATACGTTGATGAAAGCATTGGCCTGTCCGGTAAAAAGGTTGTTAAGCAATACCGCTCCTCCGCTGGCATTACGAAACGGACAACCGATAATGTTGTTGCGCACCAAACAATTGGTGGCCACACCCAAGTCAAAATCAACAGCCGAAGAACTGTCGAAGATATTTTGTTCAATGGTGCAATCAACGGCTAAAAGCGAAAGCCCTGCAAAGTTGTAATTCGGGTTTTTAATGAACCTGTTGCGTTTAATGAGCAAATTGCGGAGATAAAGATTATTAACTGTGCCCAGTTTGGTAATCTCAAAACCCATGATAACCGTTCCGCTGGCAGAGGCACCTGCATTGGCTCCTGAACCCACGGAGTCTAATGCCACAATGTTTAACTTGGATGGTAACGGGTTGGATTTATTGGGGCGGTAACCTGCACCCAAAAGTACAAGTCGTTTGGTAATACTGATGTTTCCGTAATCAGTGGCAGAGCCTTGCACATAGATGGTATCACCCGTTGCTGCGGTATCAATGGCTGCCTGCAAACTGCTGAAAGCCGAGGGAGAACCTGCATTGTTGTTTACCGTAATAACCCTTGCCGATGTGAGTAGAGGTAAAAGTAAGGTGAGGGTCAGTATGAATTGTTTCATGCCGTAAAGTTTATTTGAGGTAAAAGTACCTCATCCTCACCATTTGCTCAGCACATTTTTCGTTCAACTCACCGTATAGGCGGGTGAAATAACACTAAAGCTAAAATTCCACAATGACCCCGATGCTGGGAATAGGAGTTCCTGAATTCAGATTTTTAATGATAACAGGCTTTCCGTTACTGCCGTTGTAGGGCAGTCCGTCTACTGTGATAATCTGATTGGCAGCATTGCGAGCCACCACAAATTCAGGTGCTCCCGGCTGAATGCTTCCGGTAACATTTTGTATATCGAGGTAAATATCCAGCGTTGATTTTTTAAAGTTCCATTTTTTATCAATACGAATATCCATAACGCTGTAGGTGCCCAAACGTTTAGAGTTGACACGGCTGTAATCAGGAATACCTCCTCCTCTTACACCATAATTCAGGCGGGAAAGAAGCGTATCAATTGGGGTATACGGAGCCTTACCTAAGTAGCGGTAACGCAATCCCATTTCCCAGTTGCGTTTAAATTTATATCCTCCGGTAAAAGAAATTAAATGGCGATTGTCCCAGCCTGACGGGATAAAACGGCTGCGGTCAAAACCCGTAAACTGACTGTAGTAATAGGTGTAGGCCAGAATACCGTAGAAATTTTTCACAAATTTTTGTTGCAGACAAATTTCCACACCGTATGTTCTTCCCCTTCCAATGCTGCTGATGTCTTCATTGCCCAACACTCCGAAATCTCCACCCAGATTGGCCAGTGAAATGGAGTCGCGGTTAGATACCGGATAGTTATCGTACCACTTATAAAACCCTTCTACTGTTATGCGTGTGGCCTTAAAAGGAAGGTACTCCACCCCTGCTGTTAAATGGTCAGATTGAATGTAGGGTGCATCTTTGTTTACCAACTTACCGGTGTTGTCTCTAAAGCCCAACACCGTGTAAGGAGCAATTTTATAATACCGCCCCAAAGAGGCATTCACGTTTACCTTTGTTGTTAAAGCGTAGGTAGCAGCCAGTCTTGGAGAGAGTCGTTTTTGAAGTTCGTTGCCATCATTGGTAAAAGTGTTTCCATCAGTTCGCAAACCTGCAGAAGCAGAGAAGCGACCAAAGGAACGTGTAGCCTGAGCAAAAAGACCGTAACGTAAAAACTGAATAGACGTATTGTAATTAATCACTATCAAGGGCACAGCTTGCAAACGGCTGTAAGTAGAATTGCTGTACTCTGAGTTTTGAGCATTAAATCCATAAGCATATTTCCATTTGCCTTTGTACTTGGCCACCTCTACGCGCAATTTATTTTCATCTTCTACTGATTTGTATTTTAGAATAAGTGCCTTGCTGGCATCATTGCTATCGTATTTAACCGCTTCGTTGTTGAGGTAATTTCCACTTAAGGCAATGTTTAACGAACCGTTTTTAATGCGGTGTTTCCACACCAGGCCAATGGTGCTGCTCCACTGTGAATTCACCGGAATGCGATCATAGATAGCAGCACGACTAAACCATTCTTCATCTGTTTCATCACTTTTACGTTCAGGTTTATTCAGTTCAAAATCATCAATGGAACCCAAACCAATCAAACTGATTTCGTTCTTGTCGTCAATTTTCCAATTCATCTTGTATTGGTAATCCCAGTAAGATGGTAAAAATGGAAGTCCTAAAAACTTGAACAAAAATTGCAGGTAAGATCGTCTGGCTGAAATGATGTAAGTGATGTTTTTATTTTTCTTTGACAACGGACCTTCCAGTGTGAATGCGGCCTCACTTGCACCCAACCTGAAATTACCTTGCGTACGGTCTTCACTGCCGTTGCGCTGCCTGAACTGCAATACACCTGAAAGCGGATTATCGTACCTGGAATTAAAGGATGAGGTGCTGAGTGTTACATCTTCAATAAAGGAAACGTTTATCATACCTACCGGACCACCGGAACTGCCTTGCGTGGCAAAGTGGTTAATATTGGGAATTTCTATCCCATCCAGATAATACACGTTTTCATTGGGAGCACCACCGCGAATGATAATGTCATTTCTGAAACCCACTGAACCGGAAACACCGGGTAGTGATTGCACCACCTTTGCAATATCATTGTTACCTCCGGGATAGGAAATAACTTCTTGTCGCGAAAGGGTTTGAACCGATAGCGGTGTTTCATTCGATTTCGAAAACGGACTGGCCACTATTTTTACCTCAGAAAGTTCTTTAAAAGATTCTTCCAACTGAAAGTTGAGGGAATAGGTGTTACCTGACGTGATGATAACATCATACTTATAAAGTGTTTTGTACCCCAGATAACTGGCAAAAACCGTGTATGATTTGGTAGGAACCTGTTCAATTTTATAGTATCCTTTAATATCCGTGATAGTGGCTAATGTCGTGCCTTCCAGCGCAACCGAAACTCCTACAAGTGGTTCATCTGTTTTTGCATCTTTTACGTAACCTGATATTTTCCCGGTCGACTGGGCATAGACGAAACTTTGCAGCAATAGCGTAATAATAACAACTAAATGGCGTAGTGATAGGGTCATATAAAATTAATTGGGAATAATATTTCGGCCAAACTCGTCTAACAGAGCGGTGAAGTAAGCCATATCGTTTACCACGGTTACGTTGGATTGTACATTTACTGTTCTTCCATGGAGCTGACTACCGGTAAGAATAACAGTAGCTTCGGGCCACGACTGAGCCAGTTCATTGGCAAAGTGAGTGAGCTCTTCATCTGTAATGGATGAGGTGAGCGTGGTTAAAACATACTGAGGATTATAAACCGCAAACACCTCCTGCAACTCATGGTGCGGCAAACTCTGTCCCAGGTAAATAACCTGATGCCCTCTGGCCCGCAACATAAAATTGGCAAAAAGTAAACCTATCTCATGTGGCTCTCCTTCTTTCAGAAAAAGTAGAAACTTTTTGCCTGTGGTACCCTCATAAAAGTTTTGTCCGTCAACCGCCACGTACAACTTTTGTTTAATGAGGTTGGTAATAAAATGTTCATGGGCCACATGTATGGAACCTATTTGCCACAGCAAACCTACTTCCTGAAGAAAAGGTATAACAATATTTATAAAAGTTTGCTCCAACCCGATCTGAAGAATGTTGGTAGACAAAATGTAATGGAAGCCCTTTTCGTCTAAAGTAAGCATAGTTGCAACCAGCGACTTCACCTGACTGTTGAACTTTCTGTCGGTGGCACTTACTTCCAAAACAGCCTGTTGAATTTGTGCAGAAGACATGGCTGCAATCTCCGATATCTTGTACCCGTTGTTGTTCAATACACTGATATTCAAGATTAATTTTAAATCCTGATCATCGTAATAGCGAATATTGGTATCTGTGCGTTTGGGACGAATAATTCCGTACCGCTGCTCCCAAATCCTGAGGGTATGGCTTTTAATGCCACTTACTGTTTCGATGTCTTTTATTGAAAATTTAGCCAATTGGTCGAAAGTATATTGCAAATAAACACTTATGTGATATAATTGTTTAGGTATTTTTAGGTTTAGGTAATAAAGTTTAACAATTTGAAACAAATTCTGATTGCAGGCGGATCAGGGCTGGTGGGTACTTCGTTAACGCGAAGGCTCAAAGCCAAAGGCTACAAGGTAGCTTTTCTGGGCCGTAAATCACGCAAACGCGTGAAAGGAGTTGACAAATACACCTGGGATATTCATTCAGGTTACATTGACCCGGCTGCATTTGAAAACACCGAAGTAGTCATTAACCTGTCTGGAGCCGGAGTGGCTGATAAACGCTGGAGCAGCAAAAGGAAAAATGAAATTTACAACAGCCGCATTAAAGGCACTCAATTACTTAACGAAGGAATTTCAAAATACGGCAAAGAGGTGAATACAGTAATTTCTGCTTCAGCCATTGGTTATTACGGTGACCGTGAAGATGAAATTCTGTTTGAGGAGTCTTATGCCGGAAATGATTTTTTGTCTAACACCTGCAAAGACTGGGAAGCCGAAGCAGAAGGGATTAAAAGCATAAACAATAAAATACGCCTGTGCATATTGCGCATAGGTTTAGTGCTCACCAACCGCGGTGGTTACTTTGCCAAAATGAAACGCCCCATCAAATGGGGATTGGGTGCAGCCCCTTCGCCCGGCACACAATACCAAAGCTGGATTCACATGGACGACCTGTGTCATTGCATTATCTACTTAACAGAGAACCCGCAGGTTGAAGGTACCTTTAATGCTGTAGCACCTGAACCGGTTACTGCCGATGTAATGATTGCCAATATTGCACAACGTTTTCGCAAACCTTATTTCCTGCCGCCTGTTCCTTCTTGGATTATGCACCTGATATTTGGTGAAATGGCCGATACCATATCAGCCAGCCAGTATGTGAACTCGGAGAAGTTGAGGGCAACAGGCTTTCGCTTTAAATACGCTGATTTAAATACCGCACTGAACAATTTAATACTGGAATAAGTTATAACTTTACGAATAGTTCATACCGAAGAATAAACTCCTGACTTGGTAACGGGACATTCGACATTTGAAATTTCATAACTTAACCTGTATACCCCTTGAGTAAAATAGCGATTGTTTGGCTCAGACGAGATTTGCGACTGCATGACAATGCCGCGTTGTACCATGCCTTAAAATCACCCTATCCTGTATTGCCTCTGTTTATTTTTGATAAGAATATTCTCGATAAACTGGAAGACAGAGATGATGCAAGGGTTACCTTTATTCACCAAACCCTTACTGCACTTCATCAGGAACTGCAAAAGTTAAAATCATCTCTTTTAGTGGAGTACAACACGCCTGTTGAAGCATGGACAACCGTTCTGAAAAAATATCAGGTAGCTGAAGTATACACCAACCACGATTACGAGCCATATGCCATTGAGCGCGATGCTCAAATACGCGAACTGTTGCAAACTCAAGGTATAAGTTTTCACACGTACAAAGACCAGTGCATTTTCGAAAAAAGTGAAGTTGTTAAGGATGACGGTAAACCCTACACCGTGTTCACCCCCTACTCCAAAAAGTGGAAGGCTCATTTAAAAGACTTTCACCTCAAGGCCTATCCTACTGAAAAATATTTCAGCAACCTGTATGCTACTTCTCCACTCCCGATTCCCACACTTAGTGAAATGAATTTTACCGCTTCGAAAATCAGCATACCACCCGCACAAACCACGGTGGAGTTGATTAAGCAGTATGGAGAAAAACGCAACTTCCCTGCCATTCCGGGTACCAGCAAACTGGGCATTCACTTTCGTTTCGGCACCATCAGCATCAGAGAGAAAGCCCGAAAAGCACAAGGCTTAAGTGAGACCTGGATCAATGAACTTATATGGCGCGATTTCTACATGCAGATATTGTGGCACTTTCCGCATGTGGCCAAAGGTGCATTTAAGCCCGCTTATGACCGCATTGAATGGCGCAACAATCCGGATGAATTTGAACGTTGGTGCAACGGACAAACAGGCTATCCCATTGTTGATGCCGGTATGCGTGAATTAAACGCCACGGGTTTTATGCACAACAGAGTGCGCATGATTGTAGCCAGCTTTCTCACTAAACACTTACTCATAGACTGGCGCTGGGGCGAAGCTTACTTTGCCCGTAAACTGCTCGACTTCGACCTTTCGGCCAACAACGGTGGATGGCAATGGGCGGCAGGCAGCGGAACCGATGCCGCACCTTATTTCAGAGTATTTAATCCCACCTTGCAAACCGAAAAATTTGATAAACAATTTCAGTACATTAAACAATGGGTGCCTGAGTTCAATACACCCCGTTACGTTAAGCCTGTGGTACAGCATGAGCTGGCCCGGCAACGTTGTTTGACCACTTACAAAACCGCACTTACTTAATCAGAAAACTTTTCACTGATATGCGTGTTTGCATTGCATGGAAAAACTTCAGGGAAAAAACGTTTTAATAGCCGGAGCAACAGGTGGCATAGGGCAAGAAATTGCTAAACTGTTACATCACAGCGGAGCACATATTTTTTTAACCGGGCGAAATGCAGCTAAATTGGAAATACTGTCTGCCTCGTTACAACTTCCCGTCACACGAACCTTTGCTGCCGACCTGAGTATACCGGATGAAGTAAAGCAACTCTCCTTGAAATACTTTAATGAGTTCCCAACTATTGACATACTTATCAATGCCTCAGGGGTGGGTATTATTAAACCGCTGGAAGAGTTAACTGAAACAGATTTTCTCCGCTCACTAAACTACAACTTGTACGCACCTTTTCTGTTGCTCAAAAACTTTTTGCCTGCCATGAAAGAGTCTAAAAAAGGCCTTATTATTAACATACCCGGAGTATTGGGCAAAACACCCATGAGTGGAGCCGCTGCCTACAGTGCCGGTAAATACGGACTCAACGGCATGATGAAATCAGTACGCGAAGAATTAAAAAGAACTGAAATACGCATTACCAATGTTTTCTTAGGCGGAACAGACACTCCTTTCTGGGACACCATTGACTTGCGTGTGCAGCGCGACAAATTTGTGCTGGCAGAAGAAGCCGCAAAAAGTATATGGTTCCTGTGCCAACAACCTTCCTCGGGTGTGGTTTCGGAACTGGTGATTCAACCGTTCAACCATCAAGCTATTTAACATGAAAGTAACTGCACCTGAATTTCAGCAATGGGAACGTTTTTACCGCGCCAATTTTATCAACTCACTTAGTGGTTACAAAAGTGCAAGCCTCATAGGCACTTGCAATGCCGAAAAAAAACTAACCTCGCCATCTTCAGCAACATTGTACACCTGGGTGCTGATCCTGCGTTGATTGGTTTCATCAACCGGCCCTTGGCTGCCTCTGTGCATACCCTGAGCAATATCGAAGAAACCGGTTATTACACCATTAACCACATCCATCCCGGTATGGTAGAACGTGCGCACCAAACCTCAGCCAAATACCCGAAGGAAATTTCTGAATTTAAAGCCACCTTGCTTGCCGAAGAATGGACCGAGTTTCCTGCACCTTACGTAAAAGAAAGCTTTGTTAAGTACGGATTAAAATACGCAGAAACCATACGCATTGAACGCAACAACACCTTTCTGGTTATTGGCGAAATTGTGGAAGTATACCTGCCCGATGCTATTGTTCATCCGGATGGTTTTATTGCGCTGGAAGATGCGCACAGTATAGCCTCATTGGGTTTAGACAGTTATTACTTACCCAAACGATTGAATAAATTCAAGTACGCTAAACCACAATAAAAAAAAGCCGCTGCAACTTTCGCTGCAACGGCTTTTATATTTTGTGCTTTTAATTAAGCAGAGGCTTTACCTAACTTAGATTTCAGGTTGGTATCTAAGGCATCCAAGAACTCTTGTGTATTGAGGTAATGTTCACCGTGAGTTACTTTATTGCCGTGAATACATACGGCTAAGTCTTTGGTCATTTTACCACTCTCAACAGTTTCCACACACACTGCTTCCAAGGCATGACAGAAATTAATCAACTCCTGGTTACCGTCTAACTTACCACGAAACTCCAAACCGCGGGTCCATGCAAAAATGGAAGCGATAGGGTTGGTAGAAGTTGATTTACCTGCCTGATGGTCGCGGTAGTGACGGGTAACTGTACCGTGAGCTGCTTCAGCTTCCATAGTTTTTCCGTCAGGTGTAACTAAGGTGGAGGTCATTAATCCCAAAGAACCGAATCCTTGCGCTACGGTATCACTTTGTACATCTCCGTCATAGTTTTTACAAGCCCACACAAAGTTACCGTTCCACTTAAGGGCACTGGCTACCATGTCATCAATCAAACGGTGTTCGTAAACTATTCCGGCAGCGGTAAATTTAGCTTTGTAATCTGCCTGATAAACTTCTTCAAAAATATCTTTGAAACGACCATCGTATTTTTTCAGAATGGTATTTTTGGTAGAAAGGTACAACGGCCATTTTTTGCTCAAAGCCTGGTTGAAACAAGCGTGCGCAAAACCACGGATAGACTCATCGGTATTGTACATGGCTAAAGCCACACCATCGCCTTTAAAGTTGAATACCTCAAACTCCTGCACGGTACCGTCTTCACCTTCAAACTTAACCGTAAGTTTTCCTTTTCCTTTGGTAACAAAATCTGTGGCGCGATATTGGTCGCCAAAAGCATGACGTCCTATACAAATAGGTGCTGTCCAGTTAGGCACCAAGCGCGGTACGTTGCTGCACACAATAGGCTCACGAAAAACAGTACCGTCAAGAATGTTACGGATGGTGCCATTGGGGCTCTTCCACATTTGCTTGAGGTTAAATTCTGTTACACGGGCTTCATCCGGTGTGATGGTGGCACACTTGATACCTACGTTATATTTCTTAATGGCTTCCGCAGCATCAATGGTTACCTGATCATTAGTAGCATCGCGGTGTTCAATACCTAAATCGTAGTATTTAATATCCAAATCAATGTATGGAAGAATCAATTTGTCTTTAATGAACTTCCATATGATGCGGGTCATTTCGTCACCGTCAAGCTCTACAACGGGGTTGGTTACTTTAATTTTTGTCATCTATAAAATGTGTTTATTTTTTATCGTATTTCAAATTCTTTGCTGCCAATCAAAAAGCCTTCGCAATAGATTTCAGCTTTGTAGTTGCCTTTAGCAAATTCGTTGCCTTTGTTCCATATCATGGAAGCATCCATTTGTGCATTTTCATAATTAAAGGTTTTCATCATGGAATACAACTCATCTTTACCTTGGTATTTGAACACATTGGTGGAGTTTTCCTGCGCAAAAGCGGGTGTTCCGTCCATGTTGGCCACTCTCAGGTAAACATCTTTCGGGCCCTTTTCTGCCACAAAGTTTTCCATAATGGTGAAGGTTACCTTAATGGCTTCCATCTGGCTGGCGCGGTTAGTTTCTCTTTCCTTACCATTGCTGCGAAGTTTAATTCCCGTAACAAAAATATTCTGTACGTTCAGTTTGGCTCCAATGGAAACTTTAGTATTCAGTTTAATATTTTCCATAGTAAGGTCTTCCACTTTACGCTTTTGTTTATCTACGTCACCCTGAAGCGTTTTGTTCTCATCAGTGAGGCGCTGATTTTCTTTAGCGAGTTCATCAATTTGACGAAGATATTTTTGCTTGTAGTAACGAAGCACATCGAGTTCGTCTCTTGCCTTGGCCAGTTCTTTGGCACTGATTTGCCCTTTCTTAAGCAATTGCTCAATGCGTTCCGCCTGATCGAGCAGTGAGTCATTCTTTTCTTTCAGCATCTGATCCAGTTGTGCGTTCTTGCCTTTGTATTGGTCAAGTTGCACCTCAGTTTCAGAAAGTAGTTTCTCTAATTCAGCTTTAGCATCTTCTGTTGAAACCAGTTTTTCTTCCGTTACAGTAAGTTTCTTACCCGTACTGTAGAAATTGTAAATAAAAACCAAATTGAGCAATAGCAGCACAATGATGATGATAACCAAAAACAACTTGTTCGACTTCCTTTTACTTTCTTCCATTTTATCAAGTATTTGGGTGAAGTGCAAAAATATGCTTTTCAGCCCGAATCAGTACGGCTTTAGTTTGATTTTTCATTTTTCATTCTCAGACCTGCTGTTACCTTTGTGCAGGATATGGAAGTTATAAAAACACCCCTGGAAGGACTATTAGTTATTGAACCAAAGGTATTTAAGGATCACCGAGGTTATTTTTATGAATCATATAACGCAGAAGCTTTTAAACAAGCCGGTATAGATGCTGTTTTTGTGCAGGACAACCAATCGCTCTCGCAAAAAGGCATTCTGCGTGGTTTACATTTTCAGGCTCCACCTCATGCACAGGGTAAGTTGGTGCGTGTTATCAAAGGAGCTGTATTGGATGTGGTGGTGGATATTCGAAAGAACTCTCCAACCTACGGACAACATTTCAGCATTGAGCTTACAGAGGATAATTTTAAAATGTTCTGGATTCCTGCCGGCTTTGCACACGGATTTGTGACATTGGAGGACCATACCATTTTCAGTTATAAATGCACGGATGTATACAACAAAGCAGCTGAAGGTGGCTTGTTGTGGAACGACCCTGAACTGGGTATTAATTGGGGAATTGAGCAGCCTGTACTTTCTGAAAAAGACACCCTCAATCCTTCACTGAAAAACTTTAGCAGTCCTTTTTAGCGCTTAATCAATTGTAGCAATCACCTTCAGTTCAATGGCAATTGGGGTTGGCAGGCAATTAATCTCTAACGTAGTTCTGCAAGGCGGGTTCTCCTTAAAATATTCGGCCCACAGCTTATTGTACACCGGAAAATCATCTTTCATGTTGGTGAGAAAAACGGTAACGTCAACTATTTTATCCCAACTGCTGCCGGAGTCTTCGAGAATATTTTTGATGTTGTTAAAAACCGAGTGACACTGCTCAGCAATATCGTATGAAGTAATTTCTCCTTTTTCATTCAGCTCAACTCCCGGAATTTTTTTAGTGCCTTTCTGGCGAGGTCCCACACCTGAAAGAAACAATAAGTTCCCTACTCTGCGTGCATGGGGATAGTGCCCAACGGCTTCGGGGGCTTTTGATGAATTAATGGATTCCTGATTCATGATAATTTTTTAGACCACAAATGTACTAAAATGGACTTATTGCATCTCCTTCATTTTCCCTTTCAGTTCTTCGATGGCTGCATTACATACTGAAACAAATTCAGGAAGTAAACCGGGTATCTCATCCAGGTTTGTCTGACTTTTGGCATCTTCGTGTATTTTCTCTATCAACTTTTCAGCTGATACAATTCCGGCATACGTGATGGAGGGCTTTATTTTATGCGCTATTTCCCTGAATGTTTTCCAATCTTCTGTTTGGGCCGATTCAGTAAGACCCTGCAACATATCCGGTGTTTCAGTCAGAAAAATTTCTACCATCTCTTTCATCAACTCTTCACTTCCGCCCGAAATCTCCTTCAGATAACTTAAATCCGTAAGGTCCTGATTAATTTTGATCAACTGCTCCTGCTCTCCTTTATCGAAACCAATAAACTTCGGATTCTCGATTAACGCCTTCATTTTTTTAAACAGCTTTTCACTTTCCAATGGCTTCGATACAAAATCATTCATACCTGATTTTTCGCACCTTTCACGTTCAGTAAGAGTAGCATGTGCTGTAACAGCTATAATCGGCACTTCATTTTGCGGAGCCGGAAGTTGATGCCTGATATACTCGGTAGCCTGATAACCGTCCATAACGGGCATTTGTATATCCATCAAGACAATATCGTATTTTTTATTCCGAAGCATATCTACGGCAATCTGTCCGTTGTCGGCCATGTCTACGTTAGCTTTCCAACCCAGCAGAATATTTTTAATAAGTAGTTTATTAAAGTTATTGTCCTCTACTACCAAAACATCTACATCAGATAACATAGGCTTATCAATCACCTGCTCAGAAACAGATTCTTCTGGTGCAGTTGATTTTTCAAATTCTAAAGTAACTGTAAAGACTGACCCTTTACCTACCTCACTTTTTACGGTTATCCTACCTCCCATAAGTTCCACCAGTTGTCTGGCAATGGTAAGACCAAGACCCGTACCTCCGTACAACCGGGTAGTATCTTCGCTGGCTTGTTTAAAATTATCAAATATTACACCCAGCTTATCCTGTGCAATACCTATCCCTGTGTCTGAAATCTCAAAAATAAGCTGGGCTTTGGCCGGTGATGATTTTCCTTCCTTCACCTCCAAAATAACAGCGCCCTTATCTGTAAATTTAACGGCATTACTCAAAATGTTAAGTAATACCTGATTCAATCTGGTTTTATCGCCTAAAAGAAACCTGTGTATGGAACTGTCAATATGCTTTTCAAATTGCAGGGACTTCTCTTCGGCTTTGTATTTTAACGTACTGAATAATCCGTTAATAAAATCATCCAGGTGAAATGTTTTGTTTTCGAGGGTCATTTTACCCGCCTGAATTTTCGAGAGGTCGAGTATATCGTTAATAATGACCAACAGATTTTCAGCAGAAAGTTTTATGGCATCAACAAATTCATGCTGGTTGGGGTTGAGCGTTGACTGCAACAGCAATTGACTCATGCCCATAATAGCATTCATGGGTGTACGAATCTCGTGGGTAATGTTAGCCAAAAATTGCTCCTGGTATTTTTTACTTTGTTCAGCTACATTTTTTGCACGTATAAGTTCCAGTTCCGTTTGTTTACGTAAAGTTACATCACGCGCAATACCTATAGCACCTATTACATCATGTTCATCTTTAAGCGGAACAGAAGTTATTTCAGCATACCGGTAGTCACCGCTTTTAGTAAGTACACGCAACTCGTGAACTGGAGGATAACCTCCTTTGCTCAACGCATCAAAATTTTTAATGGCAACTTTTATATCATCGGGGTGAATGTAGTTTCTAAAATGTTTACCAATCATCTCCGATTTCTCATACCCTGTTAAATCTACAAACGCTCTGTTGAGGTAAGAAAATGCTCCTTCCATATTCAGCGTATAGATAACGTCCCGGGCCGATTCAAAAATTGCGGTATACCTGAACTCAGATGATTTGGCTGCCGACTCTGCTTTCAGTTGATCAGTAATGTCGCGAAGTACTATGATTAATCCGGTTTTTACTTCTTCCTCATTTTTAATTGAAGCTACCAGGTAATCTATGGGTTTTACTTTTTGCCCTGCTGTATGCAGGTTTACACGACTGGCCGTAGTAAACGGTTTATCTTCTTCAATGAGTGCAAGCGGTGAATGTGAATAAACGGAATCTGTTCTGCTTTCAATGCTGAACACTTCTTCAATATTGCTGCCGATAATTGTTTTTTCATTTCCGTCCAACAACTCCACAGCCATTGGATTAGCAAATGCAATAACTCCTGAGAGGTCGCAAACAATTATTCCTTCACCGGTACTGTTTAAAATGGTACGGTACCACTTTTCATTGTACCGAATTTGTTGCTCCATCTTGTACTTGTGAAGCGCCATTTCAATAATGGAGTGTAATTCACGTTCCTCGTATGGCTTCAGAATGTAACCGTATGGCTCTGTTTTTTTGGCCCGCTCTAAGGTTTTATCATCACTGTAAGCTGTAAGATAAACTACAGGAACATCCGTTATAAATTTTAATTTTTCAGCGGTTTCAACCCCTGTCATACCCTCCTTCAGGTTGATGTCCATTAATACCAGATCGGGCTTAGCCAATGGTATTTTAATCAATGCATCTTCACCTGAAATACTGTATCCCACGCAGTCATAACCAAACTGACGAAGTGTTGCTTCAATGTCTTTGGCAATGATACGTTCGTCTTCTACAATGTAGATAGTTGGTTGATTACTTTGACCTTTAGTTGACGCCATGGCTGCCTACTGATTGTTTATGTGGAACAGGAACAACTAACTCAAATTTCACCCCTGATGTAAAATCTGTTTTTACAAATGCTTTCACTTGTTCACAAAGTGAATGAAATATCATCATACCTAATGAAGAATTCGATGAAATGGAAAAATCAGGAGGCATACCTATTCCGTCATCCATTACCTGAAGCTGCATATAATCACCTGAAGTGTACTTAAAACGAACTTTCAATGTACCTGTTTCACGTCCGTTGAATGCATGTTTGAAACTGTTTGAAACAAGCTCGTTAATAATGAGTCCGCAAGGTGTTGCAATATCCACCGGCAAAGATGCTTTATCCAAATCAAACTCAACTTTTACACGTGTAAGATCCACTTTGCTGTTGCGCAGCAACTGGTTCACCAATGAATGAATGTATTGGGCAAAATCGATGTGTGAAATTTCATCTGCTCCGTAAAGATTTTCGTGAATAAGTGCAAGTGTACGCACCCGGTTCAAGCTATCATTAATCAATTGTTTCACGTGATCATACGTAACAAAAGACGATTGCAGCTTGAGCAAACTTGAAATAATCTGCAGGTTGTTTCTCACCCTGTGATGTATTTCCTGAATGAGCGTGTCCTTGTCAGACAATGATTTCTCCAGCAGTTTCTCACGGTCGAGTAAAAGTTGTTCTTTCTGAACAAGGTCGTCAATGTTAATGAGTAAGCCGATTTTATATTTTACCCCGGCACTGTTATGCACCTGGAACATCTGATCCTGAACCCAGATATAACTTCCGTCTGCACGTTTCATCCGGTAAGTGGATGTCCATGTTTGTACGTTATCTGTATAGTACCACTGGTAAGAGGAATTGTAAATTTTATTGTAATCATCCGGATGAATGAGCGTCCAGAAAAAACTATGGTCTTTAAAATCAGCTATGGGATGCCCGAACATTTTGGTTACGTTGTCACTCACATAATCTCTTCCTGATCCGCTTTCATAGATAACAACATTATCTAAATGACTGGTAAGAATGCGCATTCTGTGAAACAAGTCTTCCTGTTCAGCCGAGAGCGGATTACCCGTTGTTGAGGTTAAGGTTTCAATAACTACCAACAGGTTTTTAGCTGCATCAGCATCCGACACCTGCTTTACGGTCATTTTGTAAAGCTCGCTTTCTTTTCCTTCAATTTTAACCATTCCGCTCCAGTTACCTTTGCCGGTAATATCAAGGTACATTTGGCCTGAATCCAGACCAGCCTGAACCAGATTGAATATATTCTCACCTGTGAGTACCTCCGCATTAAAAAAGTTCTCTGATGCTTTATTCACTTCAATAATTAACCCTTGCTGAGAAACCAGAAAACAAGGATCAGGAGAAGAGCTAAAAAGAGATAATTTAGCTGTAATGGTGTTTAAAGCTGCCTTTAAAGGAAGGTCTTTGTTGAAATTGTTTTCTTTCACAAATTCATACAGCAACCTGCTCTCTCTTCGCAGGCGCCACTCTTCTTTGGCTCTGTGGATGGTTAGCTCAATAGTGGCCTTGAGTTCTGATTCATTTAAGGGCTTTAGTAAGTACGCAAAAGGACCTACATCTTTGGCCCGGTCAATGGTTTCAGTATCGGAATAAGCGGTTAAAAAAACTACGGGGGTAAAATAGGTGGAGTTAATGATTCTGGCTGTTTCTATTCCGTCAATATCACCATCAATGTATACATCCATTAACACAACATCGGGGCGGAGGGATTTTACCTTTGATATAGCTTCCAGGCTGTCTTGTGCAACGCCAACCACATCGTATCCAAGACTGATAAGTCCTCTTTCGATGTCTTTGGCTATGATGCGCTCATCTTCTACAACAAGCACCTTTGCTTTGCCCATATTCTATTTTTTGTTGTGGTGAACAGCAGAGCATGGTTATATAGCGTTTAAGGTTTTTAACAGTGTATCTTTATATGAAATACCTATGGGAATAAGTTTTTTCTCTACTACCAGCAGTCCGTCATCTAAATCTACTTTTTCAATTTTATTGGTATTCACAATAAAAGAACGGTGAACGCGCAAAAACTTATCTTTGGGTAACTTGCTCTCAATATTTTTCATTGTTGAGTGCACAGTGTATTTGTCTTTATCTGTAAAAATGTTGATGTAATCACCCAATGCTTCTACCCAAAAAATAGAGTCATTGTCAATTTTCAACAGATTATAAGCCTGCTTTATAAAAATATGGTTGTTGTTGTTGGATACAATGCTTTGTTGCAGTATTTCTATTTCTTCTTTGGCCCTGTTAACGGCTTTCAAAAAACGCGGATAGGTAACGGGCTTCAGCAGATAATCAGTTACACCTTGCTCAAAAGCCTCAATAGCGTGATTGTCATGACCGCTGATTAAAATAATCTGAGGCAAATTCTCAAACGTACGTAACAACTCCATGCCGGTCATACCGGGCATTTGAATATCCAGAAACATAATGTCTATGTTCTTGTTCTTGGAGTTGTTGATATAATTTGCTGCTTCTATACCATCCGTAAACTCGCCCAACAGGTTCAGAAACCCTGTTTGTTGAACAAAACTTTTGATGATTTTTATACTCAGGTTATCATCATCAACCAATATACAGTTTAAGGTCATTGTTGTAAGTAGACTTATTTGAAAGTACTGCTAAGGTATTTTAAAATATTTTAAAAATCACATAAATTTATTTCTGTCATCTGTGCCATTCCTTTTTGTAGCTTACACTACAGGCTCTTATTCCAATGGCAGGGTGCATTTTTTCTACTTTAACAACCAATCTATCAACCATTTGAAAATTAAGCAGAATGCTTTTGGCCACCTGCTCATTAATTTGTTCAAGTAAGGTTACCGGTTGTTGAAAAACTATCTTTATACAATCAGCCACAGCTGCATAATCGACAGTTTGGGTAAGCTCTGCGATATTTCCGCTTACATCCACCCACATTTTCACAGAAACGCGAAACTCATTGGCAATGAGCAATTCCTCGGCATACCACCCTATCCGGGCCCAAATACTGATGTTTTTTATTTCAATTACCCCCATGTTGTTCGTTTACGCGCAAATATTCCACAAAAGAAAACCTTGTGAAAGGTAATTATTACCTTCGCAACCTACAAAAAGAAAATCAATGAGTTTAAATATGTCATCAGAACATTCATTTCACTCTGCCAGCAAAGCAGATTTATACGTACAACCTGATTTTTATATGGTTGACGATTTACTAACTGAAGAACACAAACTAATTCGCAATACGGTACGTGATTGGGTGAAAAAGCACATCTCCCCCATTATTGAAGATGCAGCTCAAAAGGCTCAGTTTCCGCACCATCTTTTAAAAGGATTAGGGGAAATAGGCGCTTTCGGAGCACAATTGCCTGTGGAGTATGGATGTGGTGGACTTGACTACATCTCCTACGGTCTCATTATGCAGGAACTGGAAAGATGCGACTCTGGAATTCGCTCAACGGCTTCCGTACAAGGCTCTTTGGTGATGTACCCCATTTTTAAATTCGGTTCTGAAGAACAAAAAAGAAAATACCTTCCCAAACTAGCTAAAGGTGAATTAATGGGTTGTTTCGGGTTAACCGAACCTGACCATGGCTCTAACCCGAGTGGCATGACCACTAACATTAAAGACATGGGCGACCATTATTTACTCAACGGTGCTAAAATGTGGATTTCCAATGCACCTTTTGCTGATATCGCTGTGGTGTGGGCAAAAAATGAGCAGGGAAAAATAAGAGGTATAATTGTAGAGCGCGGAATGGCCGGCTTTACCACACCTGAAACTCACAACAAATGGTCATTACGTGCCTCTGCCACCGGAGAGTTGGTTTTTGACAATGTAAAAGTTCCGAAAGAAAATTTGTTGCCCGGTGTGGAAGGTCTAAAAGGCCCGTTAACCTGCCTTAACTCAGCCCGCTACGGTATCAGTTGGGGAGCCTTGGGTGCTGCAATGGATTGTTACGACTCAGCTCTTCGTTATTCTAAAGAACGTATTCAGTTTGGCCGCCCCATTGCCGGGTTTCAGTTACAACAAAAGAAACTGGCCGAAATGATTACTGAAATTACTAAAGCCCAGTTATTGGCATGGAGACTAGGCACACTGATGAATGATGGTAAAGCCACTCCGGCACAAATATCCATGTGCAAAAGAAACAACGTGGAAATAGCCTTGAATATAGCCCGCGAAGCACGTCAGATACATGGCGGAATGGGCATTACAGGCGAGTATCCGATTATGCGCCACATGATGAATCTGGAATCAGTGATTACCTATGAGGGCACCCATGATGTACACCTGCTTATTCTGGGAATGGAAATAACGGGAGAAAATGCTTTTGCGTAAAACTCATTTATTTACACTGCTCTCTTTTTTCTGCCTGCTTTCGTATTCTGATAAGGTTGCCGCATACGAACAAAAGCCGGTTATTATTCAGTTGTTTGCCGCTGAACAACCCGACACCATGGGTTTTAATTTAGCCACTGCTTTGCCTGCTTTTTTGTACGACAAAATACTTTCAGGAGAAGTAAAACTGTATGACTCCCCAAAGAAAGACGTGGAAATATCTCCTTCTACCCTACAACAGATTGAACAAAACAACAACAGCCGGATGTCGTATTCCAAATCAATCTTTATACATGAATTGTGGACCCTCAAAAAAGGCAGGTTCACTTTTTATCCGATGGGTGTCACCTTATCCGATTTTGATCTAAGCGGTAAAGTGGTATCCTATGGCTATGTTGATTTTCAGGAAATTTTTGAAACCTTAACTCAAAATCCTATCAGTTGTAATGCCAACGGCTCTGCTAATTTCAGCCATTGGGACGCTATAAAAAGCAGACGGTATGTTTACAGATTAATTCAATTTGGTAAAAAGGTACTGCACGACAAACAAGAGGCCATTTACATTCTGCAAAATACCGATTACAAAACAAAAAAAACGGAAGAGTTGCCTTGTCTTAAAACAGAAAAACTGGTGCGTTACAACATTGACCGCGATGTGCAACACAATGGCAACACTGAAATAATTAACCGCATAGAGAAAGCATTGCGTAACGACAAAGAACTTTATGACTCTGTTATGCACAAATCGCCTGTTGATGCCTACTCACAGTTACGTATCACCGGTATTGAAATAGTGGAACTGTGGCGAAAAAACGAAGAGTTTTTTGAGTACAGCCCTGTTTCAGTAAAACTTTTCAATCATGGAAAACCACTTAAAGAAATTCAGTTTGCAGACTTTCAAGGGGAAGATTTCAAGTTGTTTGAAAATGACATTACCTCTAAGCGGTTTGAGCTCACTATTATTGAAATCAATAAACAAAAAATCCAGTACGGAGAATCACTTAAATTCCTCAATGCATTGCGGGGAGCCGATTCCTGGACACAGATAACCACTTTTGTAAAAAATAATTAAACGTTACTGATATGAAAATTAAATTCGGAACTGACGGATGGAGAGGAATTATTGCGCAGGATTTTACCGTAGAAAATGTAAGCAGGGTTGCTCAGGCAACTGCAGCTTGGCTTAAGAAAAACAATACTAATCCCGTTGCTGTGGTAGGACACGACTGCCGTTTTGCCGGAGAGATGTTTGCCGAAACCACTGCAGCAATTTTAGTTGCCAACGGCATTAAGGTATTTCTGGCCAAAGATTTTGTATCAACCCCTATGATTTCATTGGGAACGGTTCATTACAAAGCCGATGCGGGTATCATTATTACAGCCAGCCATAACCCACCCTCTTACAACGGTTTTAAAATCAAAGCATCTTACGGAGGCCCCGCCACACCTGCTATGATTGAAGAGGTAGAAACACTCATACCTGATACATTTGACGGTAACATAGCCGATTTCAGTAAGGCTGTTGCTGATAAAAAAATTGAATACATTAACCTGGAAGACCTCTACTGTGAACACATCGAAAAGAATTTCGACATTCAATTAATAAAAGACAAAAAACTGGAGCTGGCTTACGATGCCATGTACGGAGCAGGACAAAACGTAATCAGACGACTTTTCCCGGAGGCTACTTTCTTACATTGCGATTATAACCCGGGGTTTATGGGACAGGCACCTGAGCCTATTCACAAAAACCTGCAGGAGTTTTCTGACATGATTCGTTTGTCTGAAGAAATTGACTGTGGCCTTGTAACAGACGGAGATGCTGACCGTATAGGACTTTACAATAAAAAAGGAGAGTTTGTTGACTCCCATCATATCATCCTTTTGCTGGTGCATTACCTGCACAAGTACAAAGGACTTTCAGGTAAAGTAATCACCACCTTTAGTGCCACCAGTAAAGTAGCTAAGCTTTGTGAGGCTTATAACCTGCCCGTGCAAATTACCAAAATCGGGTTCAAATACATTTGCGAGTACATGATTGCCGAAAACGTTCTGGTAGGCGGAGAAGAATCAGGCGGTATTGCCATTACCGGCCACATTCCTGAGCGCGATGGTATATGGATTGGCATTACCCTGTGGGAGTTTATGGCCAAAACCGGGAAATCACTTGATGAACTCATACAGGAGGTTTATGAAGTAACCGGCACTTTCTCCATGGAACGTAACGACCTTCATCTTAAAGAAGAGAAAAAACAGGAAATTATAAGCAATTGTAACAAGGGTATGTACAAAGCATTTGACGACCTTATTGTAGAGCGCACAGAAGATTTAGACGGGTATAAGTTCCATCTGGGTAACGGTGAATGGGTAATGATTCGTCCGAGCGGAACCGAGCCTGTATTAAGAACTTATGCTGAAGCTTCTAGCAAAAAGAGAGCGGAAGAAATTTTACAAAAAACGGCCAACACCATTTTACACTAAATTAGACGAACACGGCATAAGCGAGGATAAATATTTTTGATGTCAGGGTTCAAACAACGGATATTTGTCACAACAAAGAAAAACACCGCATGATAAATTTAATACTATCCTTTTTCACTGCACTTGCGGTTGTTATATTCGCCATTCCAACTATACGCATGGTCTCCACCATGAAAGGCTTGTTTGATGTTCCTGATGAAAGGAAGATTCACAGCGAAGACATTCCCCGCCTGGGTGGGTTAGCCATTTTTGCCGGATTCTTTTTCTCCACCACACTTTGGGGTATATGGACCGACCTGCCACGTTTACAGTACTTTGAAGCTGCGCTGTTTATATTATTCTTCTCCGGCCTCAAAGACGATTTGGTTAAGCTGACTCCTTACAAAAAATTAATCTCTCAGATTCTCGCTGCCATCATCATCATTTTAGGATCAGATATCCGCATCTCTTCTTTTTACGGTATTTTTGGAATACATGAAATCCCTTACGTAGCCAGCTTTCTCATTACCACCTTCACCATTATTGTAATTACCAATTCGTTCAACCTCATTGATGGTATTGACGGATTAGCCGGAGGCATAGGAATGATTACCGCCCTTACCTTTGGTATATGGTTCAACTTTATAGGCTACATAGGTTGGTCGGTTATCGCATTCGGATTGGCCGGTGCTTTGTTGGGTTTCTTGTTCTATAACTTTAACCCTGCACGCATCTTTATGGGAGATTCCGGTGCACTCACCATCGGATTCATTATTTCTATTTTCACCCTCGTATTCATTAATTCAGCAGCTGTTAAACCCGTTAACTTTAGCTTTAACTCGGGCACTTTACCCTCCATTGCTATTTCTATCCTTATTTTACCTCTGGCTGATACATTGCGGGTGTTTATACTGCGTGTGGTGAAACGTCAATCTCCTCTGAAAGCTGACCAAAACCACTTACACCACTCCATTCTTCAACTGGGTTTAAACCACGCAGAAGCCTCTTTGCTTCTCTACCTCATCAATATCATTTTTGTGATTATGGGTTTCATTATGAAAGACGCACCTGTAATGAATCACCTGCTTACCGTTTCGGGTATAGCTTTAATTCTGTGTTTTATACCTGAATTCCTCATTCAGCAAAATAAGAATGAGAGCAACTTTATGCGTGAAAAAAATCTGAAAGCTAAAAAAGCGGAAAGAGGACAGGCATAAATTTTAAGCCGAACACAAAAAATCAGCTAACTTCCTTACTGCTATTGCCCGGTGACTGATGTCATTCTTTTGCGCGGCTGTCATTTCAGCAAAGGTTGTGTCGTAACCTGCCGGAATAAAAACCGGGTCATAACCAAACCCGTTATCTCCGTTCACCTCTTCAGAAATACTTCCTTCCACTACTCCTTCAAACAAGTATTCCTTTCCTTCTATAATCAGGGCTATAACCGTCTTAAATCTGGCTGTTCTTTTCTTTATTCCCTGCAATTCCTGCAACAGTAAAAGAATATTGTTCCTGTCGTTTTTTGGCTCACCGGCATACCTGGCGGAATAAACACCCGGCCTGCCCCCTAAGGCATCGACTTCCAAACCAGTATCATCAGCAAAACAATCGCAATGCAACTTGCTGTAAATACATCTCGCTTTTAGTAATGCGTTCTCCGTTAAAGTACTGCCCGTCTCTTCAATTTCCTCGGTAAAACCGCTTTCAGCCAATGACTGTACGTTGTATTTGCCCTCCAGTAACTGATTTATCTCTTTTACTTTATGCGCATTGTGTGAGGCGAAAATCAGGTTTTTCATCTTACTTCTTTAAAATAGTTTGCAACGCCTGCCAGAACTTCTTCTTCACATTCACATCGTCACTTATCTTTTGCAATGAATCGGCTGTTATTACCTGAGTATCTTCAGTAAAAAAGGGAACATATTTCTCTGTGGCATTTCTTCTGATGCCTAACTGTTGGGGGTCCACACCAAACAGTACCAGGTGTTTAACGGATGTTAGCGACTTCAGTTCATTCCATCCAAAATTATTGTCCCAAGTAATCTGAGCACAATCATCTTCGGTATATTTTAGCCCCTTAACTATAATGTCATTGAGTAACTGATCAAGAATTTCATTTTCAGTATCCGCTACCGCCCTAAGAAAAACCAGCCCTTTTTGATTGGCTCCGGTGTACTGTGGCAGACTTGCTTTTTCGGGCGTAACTGCGGTTCTGTGAACGATTAACGGCTCATCAAAAAGCATAGCAATAGCATGCAAATCAGGCCTTGTGGAATTATCTGTACTCATAATTTGTTTTCGAGGCAAATTACACGAAATTTGGCCACCCCAACAAAGGGTTTTTACATGGAAATAAAAGTAACAACCTCCACCGCCTCCAGAATAGATCAATGTGACTTTGATAATGTGCAGTTCGGAAAAATATTTACCGACCACATGTTTTGCGTTGATTACAGTGAGGGAACATGGCAAAATGCGCGCATTATTCCTTTTGGCCCCATACCGTTCAGTCCGGCTATGAGTGTAATCCACTACGGACAGGGAATTTTTGAGGGAATGAAGGCTTACAAAAATACCGCAGGGGAGGCACTTCTGTTCAGACCGATGGATAACTGGGCCAGATTAAATGCCTCAGCCCGAAGAATGTGTATGCCCGAGATTCCTGACGACATTTTTATGGCCGGCTTAAAAACACTTATTGCTAAAGACATCAACTGGATACCCACTAAAGAAGGCAGCGGACTGTATGTACGTCCTTTTATGTTTGCCACGGATGATTTTATTGGTGTACGCCCCTCTGCCAACTACTCCTTCATGATTTTTTGTTGCCCTGTAAACGCATACTACAACAAGCCGCTTAGAGTAAAGGTAGCTGAGAAATACGTACGCTCTTTTGACGGAGGCGCTGGCTTTGCCAAAGCTGCCGGAAACTATGGAATTTCCATGTTGCCCACACTGGAAGCACAAAAAGAAGGATACGATCAAATTATATGGATGGACGGACGTGATTTTACCTACGTGGAAGAATCAGGAACCACCAACCTGTTTTTTGAAATTGACGGAACAGTAGTAACACCTCAATTGGATGGCAACATTCTGGATGGGGTAACCCGCAAATCATGCATTGAAATTTTACGCCACAACGGCTACCGGGTAGAAGAACGCAAAGTGAAAATTACAGAGGTGATTGATGCTTGTCAACAAGGTAAACTAACGGATGCATTCGGCACGGGTACGGCAGCCACCATTGCCCCTATATCTACTATAGGTTATAAAGGCACAGACTATGAACTTCCTGAAGCCGAAACAAGGGTGGTTTCAAAGATGCTGAAACAAACCATGGAAGATATTAAAACGGCCAAAATCGCTGATACGTTTGGCTGGGTAGTAAAAGTTTAAACCATGGCCTCCTCATCTGTTCAATTGGATGAAAGCTGGAAAAAACTACTTCATGAAGAGTTCAACTCAGCTTATTTTGCCTCGCTCAAAACATTTCTCATAGCCGAAAAAAACAGCGGAAAAATTATCTATCCCCCGGGCAAACAAATTTTTGCAGCATTTGATGCAACTCCATTTGACCAGGTTAAAGTAGTGATACTGGGGCAAGACCCCTACCACGGGCCGGGACAAGCGAACGGCTTATGTTTTTCAGTTAACCGAGGGGTTAAACCACCACCCTCTTTAGTCAACATTTTTAAAGAACTGCAGGCAGATTTAAACATCCCCATTCCCTCTCATGGTGATTTAAGTGCATGGGCACAGCAAGGTATATTGTTACTCAACGCCACCCTAACTGTAAGGGCACATGAAGCCGGTTCTCATCAAAACAAGGGTTGGGAGGTTTTCACCGACAAAACTATTCAGGCTATTTCAGAAAATAAAACACACGTTGTTTTTATTTTATGGGGCCGTTATGCTCAAAGTAAACGCACGTTAATTGATGAAAGCAAACACCATGTTATAGCCTCGGCACACCCCTCACCACTTTCAGCACACAACGGATTTTTGGGGTCAAAACCTTTCTCAAAAACAAATGCCTACCTGATAAGCAAGGGTATTCCTCCGGTTGATTTTAGTCTTTGATGCAACTGTTGTTGCCTATCGTTAGTCTTGAATAAAGTAACTTAACCATTTGCTTTTAAGCCTATTTTGCATAAATTCGCTTTTACAAACCTAATGAAACCTTTACGTTTAATATTATTTTTACTCGCATTAGTTACTGCCAATACAGTAAATGCTCAGGTTACAGTGAGCGGAACCGTAGGCGGTTCAAATACGTATGGTACGCTTTCTACGGCTTTCTCAGCCATTAATAACGGAACACATGGCGGTAGTATTTCAATACTCATAACGGCCAACAGTTCTCTCAGCTCTTCAACAGCCACACTTGCAGCAAGCGGTGTGGGTTCTGCCAATTACACCTCCATTAACATCAGTCCTTCCGGTGGAAATTTTACTATTTCAGGCTCAGCCAACGGCCCCCTGATTCTTTTAAACGGTGCTGATAATGTTACCATCAACGGCATTAATAGCGGAACAAACAGCCTCACCTTTACCAACAGTAATACCTCTCAGGGGCATATCATACAATTAACCAACGGGGCTTCCAACAACCTTTTTACCAATTGTACCTTTCTAAGCTCCAACACTACTGATTTTTGGGGAGTAATTACTTTTATGGGCAACATTGGTAACTCCAATAATACCATCAGCAATAACAGCATAGGCTCATCAGGTTCAGGAAACCCAACCTACGGCATTATTGCCCGTGGAGAAACGACTTCCAGTTCTCCCAGCGGACAATACTCTACCAATGTTACGGTAAGCAACAACAACATTTACAATTATGGCAGCAACAGCAACCACTCCTTTGGCATTTATATTTTAGACGGGCACAGCGGATGGAACATTACCGGCAATCGTTTTTATCAAACATCCGGTTTAACTTTAAGTGTTTCAGCCACACGCTTTCACGGAGCTATTTGGATTTACAGTATAAGTCATGGTGGCTTTACTATTAGCAATAACCTCATTGGCCATGCTAACTCCAGCGGCACGGGCACTTACTCTGTAAACACCAATGCTGACGTATATTTCTGGGGCATTACCTTGTGGTTGAGTTCTACGGCCACTTCTACTGTTGACGGGAATATTATACGGGCCATCAATTTCTCAACCAATGCCACAGGGGCATCACTATCGGCCAACACTTCCTTCGGGGTGTTTTCTGCGATATGGGCCAGAGCCGGAAACATTAATATTGGCAATACCAACGGCAATATTATTGGAGGAAATAGTGCCAATATTTCAGTAACTTTTACTAACTCAACTTCTGCAAGCCCGGGGTCATTGGTAAATGGCATCGTGTCTGGAGCAAATGGTACGATAAAAAATAATACAATATCTGATTTTCTGGTTAGCCACTCTACTATAAACTCAACATACGCTTTGACATTTTATGGTATAAACGGTGGCACATCAGAAATATCAAGTAATGTAATTGGCAACAGTAGCAGAACAATGTTTTTAGGGGCTGCCTCAGGAACTAATGTTGCAGCTTATACTTTCATAGGAATAAACAATACCCCCCCAATTACAGGAATTGCTATTAATAATAATACTATTCAGAATATAGAAAACAGGGGTCATGGCAATACTGCTACAATTGGGGGAATTCAAATTAGTAATGGGTTTAATGTATCCATAACAGGAAACACCGTTTCTGAGTTAAAAGGATACGGTTACTCCACTTCTACAAGCTCAACCCTTTTTGTATTTGGTATATATATGACTTCTATAACCGGTAATCATAAAATAAGTAGTAATACCATAAAATACCTTAGCAATAATCAAAGTACAACAGGCTCATATGTGCGCGTAAATGGAATCCATGTAAGAGCAGGTAGTTCAACGTCTCTTCCCGTTTCGAATTGTAATCTCAACCGCATTAACAATTTGAGCTGCACTTCTGCAAACCCAACATATGCAGCTGCAATTTATCTCAACTTTAATAACGGACATTGGAACATTGGAAATAACACTATTACTCATGCTACCAATAATACTAAAGAGGTACACGGCATTAATATTGAAAGTGGAAATAACAACAACATATACTATAACAGTGTCTATATTAGCGGTGGAAACAGCACAAACGGAATATCTTCATGTTTCACACGAAACGGTGGAGGCACTTATATCCTGATGAATAACTTGCTGTTTAATGGTCGGACATTAGGGACAAATTATACATTATTTAATTCATCAACTAACAACCTAAATAGTAATTATAATCTTTACATTGCTTCTGACACATCATCTCTGTTTAGGTGGGGAGGAAACAACCGTTCATGGTACAACTACTACACTACATCCAACCCCAATGACAAATACAGTTGGTGTGCTTCCGCAGGTAGCTTAGCTAGTATGTTCATGCATCCGGATACCGGAGACCTGCGCATTAACCCCGCTAATGCCAACAGCTGGTACATTAACGGCAAAGGAATACCCATTGCAGACATTGACTATGACTGGGAACAACTGAACGGGGATCGCTCAGCCTCATTAAGTGACGGAGCCACCGATATTGGTGCCGATGAAGTGGTACCATCCGTTGCACCACCTGCAGCCACACATACCGGTACTTTTGCCGCTGGGCAATCTTCGGTGTATGTATTTGGCGGACGTACCATTGCACAAATTGACTGGCAAACCGGCTCCACTTTACCCACCGCTCAACCTACAGTATTGTATTACTCCGGCAACAATCCTCCCTACCCTATTCCCGGTAAAAATGCAGCCAACTGCTATTGGAAAATAGATGCCACAGCAACAGCCGACTTGAATTATAAACTTAAACTGTGGATGTCTCCTGCGGTTATGGGAGCAGTGCCCTCTACCTCAGATTTACGCATGGCTAAAAACAGTTCCAACGCCCCCAGCGGTTGGAGTTGTGCCTGCAGCAGTACCAACATGGATGCAAATACTTATTCCTTTAACAATACAGCAAGTTATACGTCATTCTCCTTCTTTACAGCAACCGACAACAACAACCCGTTACCTGTGGAGTTATTGAGTTTTACGGCAACACCCTATCTGGATAAAGCACGATTAACCTGGGCCACTGCCAGCGAACAAAACAGCGCGTATTTTGATATTGAACGCAGCACCGATGGAAACATCTTTTCAAAAACAGGAACCGTTGCAGCAGCGGGAAATAGTATTAGTACCCAAGAATACGCATTTGAAGATGCGACTCCGATTACAACTCCAATAACCTACTACCGACTCAAAATGGTAGATGCAGATGGTGCCTTCAGTTACTCTGAAGTACGAAAAATAGAGCGAACTCTGACAAATGGTGCCATTTCTGTTTACCCGTCTCCTACAAACGGCACATTTTATATAGCAATGCCTGAGGGGCAGGAAGTACCTGCTCACCTTGAGCTTACGGATATTACAGGTAAAGTGTGGTTAATGCAAGAAATTACCCTTACCGCACATACCCCCTTAAAGTTGGAGTTCCCTTTCAAAGCCGCTTCAGGGCTTTACTTTTTAAGTGTATCGTGTAACGGTAAAACCTCTCTAGTTAAACTGTCTCTTAGCCATTAAACTAATTTTCAACACTTTATTTTTCATCATAAAATTGAAATGTTGAAAAATTGTGTAAATTTGTGTCACAAGCCCCCTAAATAAATGGTACGTAAGATAATATACGGCCTTATTTGTCTGCCTTTTCTTGTGGTTTCGTTTATAGCCAATGCACAGGTTGCTGTAACTACAGGCGGACCACCCACTAATTATGGAACGCTTACAGCAGCTTTTACTGCCATTAACAACGGAACGCATACCGGTACAATAACCATTACACTTACTGCCAGCCATACACTTACGGCATCTGCAATTTTAAATGCCAGTGGAAGCGGTTCAGCTAGCTATACATCAATTAGTATTTCGCCTAATACGAATGTGACACTAAGTTGCTCAACAACTTTAAACTCACCTGCAATAATCCTGAATGGTTCTGATAACATTACAATTGATGGGGTTAATAGCTCAGGGCAGAGTCTTACTATTTCACACCAGGGAATCAATTCTTCATCAACAATCAGAATTACTAATTCTGCTTCAAACATTACAATTAAAAATGCTAATCTATATAGTAACGTAAAAACCACTGGTAACATCTTTATTGACAATGTTTCAAGTAACAATGACAACATTCTTATAAGCAATAACAATATTGGGGATGTTAGTACAGGGCAGATAATTGCAATATATGCTCCTGATGATGGTACAGGAACTTTTGACCACAGTAATAATGTAACAATTCTAAACAATAATATCTTCGATTATTTTACTGCTACAAATAACAATTCTTATGGTATTTATAAAGGTCCAGGTCAAAATAATTGGACAATACAAGGAAACAAGCTATTCCAAACTTCAACATTTAGTATTGTTGCATTCAATGTTAGTCATTATGGGATTCGTATACTTGAATATGCTTATTCAAAAATACGTATTATAAACAATACAATAGGTTATAGCTCAGCAGCAGGAACAGGCACATACACAATTAATTCAACACAAGTAACTTCTTTTTACCCAATTATTGTTACTGCGAATTCTACAGATACTGCTAGTATTCAAGGTAATATTATCAGCAACATTAGCTTTTCAACAAGAAACACAGGGAATGTATTTTTTGGGATTTATTTAGTATCCGGAAATGCTACTATTGGCGACTCAATCGGAAACCGAATTGGCAGTACAACTTCAACAGATAATATTATAATCACAATGACGGGGTTCACCGGAAGTTCAACTAATACTCATGCATTCGGTATATATAGTTACGCATCTAATAGCTACGCTATGTGTAAGAATAATAGCATAGGAGGTATCAAGTTTACTGCAAGTACTAATTCATATCCTTTGGCTTTTTATGGAATTTATTTAATAACCACTGCTGCAGATTACATATCAAACAACACAGTCGGAAGTAGTACTGTTAGTAATAGCATTCAACTTGGCTCTTCTGTTTCCACAGCAAATCACCTCTTTATTGGTATACTTTATAATTCGGGCTTCTCTTACACTTATATTAAAGACAATATCGTATCAAATGTGCTATGTTATGGGGCCGGGACAACAGATGGATACTCATACATGGGTGCTATCAGAGTAATTGGCAATCAAAGTGAAATTAAAAATAATACTATCAAAAACTTAACCACGTACTCAGGAGCTACAAATACTGCTTACTATCAAACATTGATTGGAATATTCAACTATACAACATCAGGAACTACAACCAATATAGATCAAAATACAATTACAAATCTCAAAAACCAAAACTCAACATCTGCAAATATTATGGTTAGTGGAATAACACACTATGCTGGTTCAGGATTAACAGTATCTATGAATAAACTATCTGATATCGGAATTAGTGGTTCAGCATCAGGAACAATATCAAATGGCATTTATATTTATCTTGGCACGGCAAATATCATAAATAACTTTATTCATTATAATAATAACCTTACACAAAATATTAGAGGAGTAATCATAACAGGAGGGTCAAACCATACTTGCAACTATAATACTATTCTAATAGAGGGAACAAACACACTGACTGGAGTATCTGCCTGCTTTATGAGAAGCAACGTTACCATGTCTGTTCAAAACAATATTTTCTTTAATAAAAGAAGCAGCTCGGGTACTAATTATTCTTTATACAACAACACAAGTATTTTCACAGGTGCAACCATTGGCTATAATTTACACGTTGTTCCCAATACCTCAACAGCCATTTACCACAATAGTGCAGCAAGAACTTGGGCCAATTATTATTCCGTTCAAAATTCCAGCGACCGTTTTAGTTGGTGTGAGAGCACCACCAATCTGGCCGCTACCAGTCTATTTACCAATACCACCACATCAGATTTAACCATCAACTCAGCCAACTCAGCTTGTTGGTACGTAAACGGAAAAGGCTGGCCCATCAGCGGTTTAGATTATGATTGGGAAAATCTTTCAGGTGATCGTTCAGCCGCAATAACAGATGGCGGCACCGATATAGGTGCAGATGAATTCAATACTTCCACCACCCCACCCACGGCTACAGCCAGTGCAGCACCGGCAGCAGGCACTACGACAACTTATACCTTTGCGGGTAAAACTGTTGCCAGTATTGCCTGGACAGGTGGTTCCAATGTACCGGCTTCTGTGTCGGTTTGGTACTATAGCGGTAACAACCCACCTGTGCCCATACCGGGGAAAAATGCATTCAACTGCTATTGGCGCATTGAACCCTCCACCACTCCATCAGGCATGAGTTACAGGCCTACCTTGTATTTCAGCGATGCCTTGCTTGGAGCAGTGCCTTCCACCACAGATTTACGGATGGCCAAAAACAGCGGCCTCACCCCCAGTATCAACAACTGGAGTTGTGCCTGCTCGGGAACAACTGTAAATGCTACCACCAGAACATTCGTACCCACCACTCCATACACCTCCTTTTCTATTTTTACCGGAACAGATATCAATGCCCCACTCCCTGTAGAATTGCTGTCCTTCACTGCCACCAAACAAGACAAAGACATTTTACTTCAATGGCAAACTGCCAGTGAAAAAAACAGTGAACGGTTTGACATTGAACGTTCATATAACGGAGTAGATTTTGAATACACCGGCAAATCAGTAAGTGCCGCAGATATGAGTAACACACTTCGCAGTTACAATTCAATTGACGGGGAGTACGCACACACAGCAACTGTTGTTTATTACAGGTTAAAAATAGTGGATCGTAACGGGTATTTCGAATATTCAACTGTAGCAGTGGTAACTATTAATGCCACAAAACAAACTTCTGCAATAGTACACCCTAACCCTTTCAGTAACACTACCACGCTTACGCTGCAAAATGCAAAGTCCGGCAGAATAGAAATTATCATTATGGATTTGGCCGGAAATCAACTTTATAGTCAAAACTATGATGTAATTAATGCTGAAGAGGACATTAAAATAGATACTGAGTTCTTGAAAAGCGGTACGTATGTATTACGTGTTGTAACAGCAAAAGAATCTGTAACCAGGAAATTAATCCGGTATTAAAACGGATACCCTATAGCCAGATTCAACTGCAGGTTATTTCTAACCCACCGATTAGTGCCTATATTATTTACTACCCATCTTTTGTCTGCGGCATAACCTGGGTCTCTTAAGGGAAGTGCTCCGTCTAACCTGAAGATAAAGAAGCTAAAGTTTAAACGTAAACCCATACCGGCATCCATAGCGTACTCTTGTGTAAAACGGGAAAAGTTAAATTCCCCGTCAGGGAACGAAGGGTCTTTTCTGGATAACCATATATTTCCTGCATCAGCAAAAAATGCAGCTTCCAGATACGGGTCAAGTATATCAAATCTGTATTCAATGTTGGCTTCCAGTTTTATTTCACCCGAGCGGTCAATTTGAGTACCACTGCTATTGGCAAAACCTCCCGGACCAAGAATACGCGGACGCCAGGCTCGTAAATCATTTGCCCCGCCCATAAAAAACCTTCGTTCAAAAGGCATGACTCTTGAATTACCGTAGGGCACGCCCAAACCAAAATAGGTGCGGCATACCATAGAGGTGTTTTCATTAAAAATGGTGTTGTAACGTACATCCAGTGTCGACCTGAAATATTGGTAATAGTTTAAGCCCAAAAAGCGATAACTGCCTAACGTAGTATCAATAGATTCTCCTGTGAGTTTTTGAACAGCATTGATGGCATTACCTGCAAATTCAGCCACATCAGAAATAATGTACCAATAACTTCTTCCCCTATGTTTTTGTTGGTTACTGTAAACAACCGTAAAGCGGTTATTCATAATCATATTATTGGAGAACAGGTTGCGCAGAAAAATATCCTGCAATGTATCTAAATAGCTGCTAAAGCGCGGTGTGGGGTTGGTTTGAATAAAGCTGACCTCCAAAGGGGTAAAACTGAACGTGAATAAATTACGTCTTTGTTGGTAGTTATATGAGCCGGTAAGTAATCTTCTTACAAAATCAATATTGGTTTCGTAGGTAAATGCCAGGTTAAAACTGGTTTTATTGCGGCTGGCATTTTTCCTTACCTCTAAGGCCCTCAAGCCAAGTAACCTGGGCTGAATAAGACTGGCTGTAATGGACTGTTCTGAACTGAAGTACCTGCCTCCATTGGTGTTGGTAGGTTGTATTTCAAGTGCTGCTCTCCAGGTAAGCTGAAGAATTTCGCCTCTTTTGAATGTGTTTTTATTCCGGAAAATAAAATTGTTGGCCACCCCGTAATTCCTGAAGTTACGATTGGTTAGTGCACTGTTTTGGTCTGACGTAATGAGCTGAGGTTCTTCAATAAATTCATTAACAAGATGAGGGGACATTCGTAGCGTGCAGTTAACCCAACCGCTTGTATCACTTCCTACTGCCTCAAACGCTATATTGACAAAACGAAATAACTGCATATCCAATAAGCGGGAATAACTTGCCTGCACCTTTGCCTGATTGTAAATATCATTCGCTCTGATATCAATCATACGTTCCATAATTTCAGGCTTTACATAATATCCTTTGTACACATACGTAACACCCTTGTATTCTACAGTATCAATTCGCGGATTTATTTCTTCTTCATCATTTAACTCAGCTCTAACAAAACGTATATAAAATTTCATGTGCTTTCGGTTGCCGGGGTTCTTTACATTAAGTGAAAGCTTAACCGTGTTGTTCATGTTATTGGAATCAACATCGAACGTGATGTAGTCTTTTGTAAAATAGAAATACCCGTTGTTGCGAAGAATATCTGTAATCCTGTTTTTCTCTTTCAGCAAATTGTTAAGATCATAGTGCTGCCCCATCTCCAGCACCCGTTTGCTTGTATCGGCATAAATTACATTGGCCAGGTCAGAATCCGGGATATTGTAATACAACACCGCAATTTTATAAGGAGAACCTGTATTGATGGAATAATGCACCCGGGCCTTTCTTCCTTTATTTATTTCAGCAGATACTTCAGCAGCATAATACCCTTTGTTAAACATGTACTGCTTCATCTGCCTTTGTGTGCTCACCACAAATCCTGAGTCAAGTATAACAGGAGCCTCTCCCACTCTTCTGAAAAACCGTCTTATCCAGGCACTCTGTTTACCTTTGTTCCCGTTGATGTAAAACCAGCAATACATCCGCATACCGAGAATTTTTGTGTTGGGTTTCTGTTTAATCAATGCCTCCAGTTCATCTTTTTGCTGCGGAGTTAAACCGGGAGCCTTTATGGTATTTTTCACCAACAGTTTTTGGTTGGGCTCAATATTTTTCACAATATTGCAGCCCGACAGCAGTGCAGCCGTTAGTAAAAACAGTAATATTGCTTTAACTTTATTCAATGCTAAGTAAAAATGACATTAAACGGATACGCTCACTGTCTGAAAAGAAAGAGCGGCAACAGCAAGGGCTGTTTATAGCTGAAGGAGACAAAACCTGCCGTGACATCATGGGGTCAAAAATAAGGATAAACAGCATATACGCCACAGCCGATTGGTTGGAGCAATATACACAAATTATACCTGAAGGATGCGAATGTGTAGTACTTACTCAAAAAGAACTTGAAAAACTTAGCCGACATAACGCTCCGCAGCAAGCCATTTTGCTGGCTCATATCCCTGAAAATGCGCTTAACCTCGAAAGAGATTCACTCACTTTGGTTTTAGATAACCTGCAGGACCCCGGTAATTTGGGTACAATAATCCGCACTGCCGACTGGTACGGGATTAAAAACATCTTTTGCAGTTCAGATACTGTAGATGCCTACAACCCCAAAGTAGTAGACTCTACCATGGGTTCCATAGGGCGGGTAAATATGGTTTACGGAGACATTGCTGAACTGTTGGAAAAGCACAAGAACATTCCCGTATATGGAGCCTTATTGAATGGCGAATCAGTTTACACGGCACCACTTCAAACTCCGGCATTTTTAATTATAGGAAATGAGGGCAAAGGCATCAGCAAAGAAATAGTGCATTTAATTAATCGTCCACTACACATTCCGGGAAAAGGTGGTGCAGAATCACTGAATGCTGCCGTGGCCACAGCGATTCTATGTGATCACTTTGCACAAAAAATTACTCTTTAGTCTTCAGTTTTTTCTTATCAAACAACAACTCGTGTTCTACCCACATGTTGTCTTTCCATTCCATGTAATCGTAGGTACCATCAGGAATGTACAGCTCAGGCACCTGAAAATCTTTCATGGATGGAGACATCAGGTGATCATACGTAATAATATTGTCTTTGGGCAAGTATCGAATAGAAACTGAGGCTTCCTGATTGTATACTATGATAAACCGGGTTTTCACTTTTCCTTTCACCTGAAACATGGGTGCTCCGAACTGAGGCTTGCCATCTGTAAATGTAAGCACATCAACCAGTTTTTTGTCTCCCACCTTACCATTGCCATCGTATCCGAAAAGGAAATAATACGTTTGTTTACCTAATTTACGCTGAATGATATTGTAGTACAAAGCCCCGAACCAGAATTCAGGACCGAGTAATGTATCAGCAGGACGTGACACACTATCTGAACGGTCGATAAGCGGGTAGTACATGCGCAAATCATCCCGTTCTTCCATTCCTTTTCCCGGGTATTTATCAGGATTCATTTGGAGCACACCATACTGGCGGTAAACACCATTATCCAATCGCAAATGCCAGGTAAAAATTCTGAACAGATTATCAGGGGCACGTAAAACAGAAACCGACTTGATGGAATCGAACCTGTATTCGTATGATCCACGTGTACGCATAGCCCTGGCCATTGTCTTTACAAAATAGTAGGCACTGCTAACACGAGTACGTTCATCGGGTGAGTTAACAAATTCTTGTGACAATCCTTGCAACTGAATTTCCATGTCGCGCAAGGAATCTACCTGAAGTGAATCAATACGTTTCTGCGCAAAAGCAGAAAACACAGGTAAAGTCAAACATACTAAAAGTATCCTTTTTATCATATTTACCCGCTTAACGAAAGAGTGCGACTGTTTGGTACAGTTACACCTTTTCAATCACAATAGCTGAGGCTCCTCCACCTCCGTTACAAATACCTGCGGCACCCACTTTTCCGCCTTCCTGATGAAGAACAGAAATAAGTGTAACCACTATACGTGCACCACTGCAACCCAACGGATGGCCAAGCGATACCGCACCTCCGTAAACGTTTACTTTGGCCGGATCAAGTTTCATCTCGCGGTTATTGGCTACAGAAACTACCGAGAAAGCCTCGTTGATTTCATAAAAATCTACATCAGTGGTGCTTTTTCCTGCACGCTGCAATGCTAATGGAATAGCTTTGGAAGGTGCCATAGTAAACCACTCAGGGGCCTGAGCAGCATCAGCAAAAGATAGAATTTTAGCCAATGGTTTTGCACCGGTACGCTCAACAGCTTCTTTGCTCATCAAAACCAGAGCGGCAGCACCGTCATTCAATGCCGAAGCATTGGCTGCAGTTACGGTTCCGTCTTTTATAAATACAGGCTTCAAACCCGGTATTTTATCAAAATTCACCTTAGTAAAATCTTCATCGGCTTTTACCACAACAGGATCTTTACCGCGTACCGGAATTTCTAAAGGCACTATCTCCCGGTCAAACTTACCCGCAGCATGAGCAGCGGATGAACGTTTATACGACTCAATGGCATAAGCGTCCTGATCTTCACGGGTAACGTTACATTCTTTTGCACACAACTCTGCAGCATTGCCCATGTGGTAGTCGTTGTAAACATCCCACAAACCGTCTTTTATCAATCCGTCAATTACAGTACCGTTACCTAAGCGGTATCCGTTACGGGCTTTATCTAAGTAGTAAGGTACGTTTGACATGCTTTCCATTCCTCCGGCAACCACTACTTCATTTTGTCCTAACATAATGGATTGTGCAGCCAACATAATTGCTTTGGTACCTGAAGCGCATACTTTATTTACTGTGGTAGAAGGAATTGTATTCGGCAATCCGGCAAATATCATGGCTTGTGTGGCAGGGGCTTGTCCGACACCTGCTGAAAGTACATTACCCATATACACTTCGTTTATCTGGCTCCCGTCAATACCTGCTTTTTCCATAGCTGATTTTATAGCTGCTGCTCCCAATTGCGGGGCAGTTAAAGCAGATAAACTTCCTGAAAAACTTCCCATTGGAGTTCTTACGGCCGATACAATAAATACTTCTTTCATGATATACGATTATGTTAGAATTTTCTTTTGCGGCAAAAGTAATACTTAATCCAAATAATGAGGCACTTTAGGTATAGGCTTATATTCACCTCTGAATTACAGCAACATAAATTGAATCGTGTGTTAATCTCACAAAAAAATGGAATCTTTGAAGGGTGTTTATTGCCTCTTTACCCTTTTACAAAAAATTATCACGCCAACGGAGCATTAATATTGCCCGATACATTGCTCCCCTGCTACCCGATTCAGGTCAGGTACTTGATTTCGGCTGCGGAAACGGATACACTGCATTGGAAGTGCTGGAGCAAAAGCCGGCCATCTCTATAGTGGGGGTAGACGTTGTGCCCGACCAGAATCTGAATCAGAACGACCTAAATAAGCGATTCAGCTTTATTGAAAACAAACAAGATGCACTCCCCTTTGCTGATAGTACATTTGATGCTTCCATAGCCGCATCGGCCATGCACCATACGTTTAGTCCTGAGTTTTATGTGGATGAGCTGATACGTTGCACTAAACCCGGAGGCAGCATCATTCTGGTAGAAGAAATGTACCTGAACATGCCTGATAAAATTATCATTTCGGCCCAGGATTGGTTTTTTAATAAAATGAAAAAAGGCATTCCGGTACCCCTGCATTTTCGTTCTAATCGGCACTACCTGCAGTTATTTAAAGACAAAAATCTGGAAGTAACCTTTGCCGGTAGTATACGCCCCTGCCCCCCTTACATCCACCATTACGTGTACCGTTTAAAAGTGAACAAGTGAAAACGCGATTGATTAACTTTAACGGAAATGTGTGTGCAGAGGATGAATTAGTTTTCCCTGTAACTGAACGAATTCTCCGCTACGGAGATGGTCTTTTTGAGAGTATGCGTGCTTTTAACGGCAAAATAATGTGGGTGGCTGAGCATTACAACAGGCTCTATTCAGGCGCCCGATTATTGCAGCTGCCTTTGGAAGACGTATTACCTTTCGAACGTTTCAGTGAGCAAGCTCACTACCTGCTGGCTAGCAATGCCTTTAAAAATGCCCGACTTCGTTTTTGTGTTTACCGCAAAGGTGATGGGTTTTATGCCCCGGAGAAAAACACCACCGGATACTTTATCGAAGCCACTGAAAGCCCTGAGCCGCATTACTCTTTCAATGAATCGGGGTTAAAATTAGGTATTTATACCGGCCAGTTTAAAAGTTGCACCTCTTTGTCCAATTACAAAACCAGCAATGCCTTGTTGTATGTTTTAGCCGGCTTGTATAAAAACGAACAACAATTGGATGAATGCCTTATACTGAATCAGAAGGGCTGTGTTGCCGAAGCCATCAGTGCCAATATTTTTACTGTAAAAAAAGGCAAAATGTATACACCCGCAGCGAACCAGGGCTGCATTATGGGCATCATGCGAAAAAAAATAATTGAGCTGGCTTATCAGCAATCAATTGAGGTAAATGAAGGCGTGCTTACACTTGACGACCTGCTGGGTGCTGATGAAATTTTTCTGACCAATGCCTCCCGTGGAATTCAGTGGGTAGATAACCTGTTGGATAAGCACTATGAACAAAGCCTGAGCAGGAATCTTTTAAGCGCTTTGAATAGCGCAATTGTGTAAACGGGCAAGTATATTTGCCCTTTCTGAAATTAATATGAATCGTACACGTTTACTGATATTCACTTTGGCTGTGGTTCTTTTCACTTCAGCCAAAACAGATGAGGGCATGTTTCCGCTCTCTGAACTCTCCAAACTGGACTTAAAAAAGGCCGGTCTAAGAATACCCTTTCAGCAATTATACAATCCCAATGGTGCCAGCATTATGGATGCCATTGTGCGTGTGGGAGGCTGCACGGGCTCCTTTATTTCACCTGACGGACTCATCATTACTAATCATCACTGTGCATTCAGTTTTGTAGCCAACATAAGTGATTCGGTAAACGACTACATTAAAAACGGCTTTCTGGCAAAAGATAAAAGTGAAGAACGTTTAGCCGGAGGTTTGGTGTGTAAGATTACCGCATCGTATGAAGACGTTTCGGAAAAAGTGTTAAGCAGCTCTAAAGCGGAGGCCGATCCTTTAAAAAGAAAAAAGCTGATTGAAGATGCTGTAGAGTCCATACTGGAAGTTGAACGTAAAAAATATCCCGACTTACAAAGTGAGATATCAGAAATGTTTATTGGCCGAACCTATGTACTTTTCCGGTATAAATTACTCAAAGATGTGCGTTTGGTTTATGTTCCTCCGCGCAGCATTGGTGAGTTTGGCGGTGAAGGTGATAACTGGGTATGGCCCCGCCATTCCGGTGACTTTGCGGTACTGAGGGCTTATGTAGGTAAAGATGGAAAAGCTGCGGCCTATTCCAAAGATAATGTTCCGTACCAACCGGTTCAACATTTGAAAATTAATCCGAAGGGAGTTAACGAGAATGATTTTATCTTCATTCTGGGTTATCCGGGCAGAACTTTTAGACATTACCCTGCCGGCTTTTTTGAATACCACCAAAACTACATGCTGCCATTCATCTCTTCGCTGTATGACTTTCAGATAAAGGCCATGCAGGAAGCAGGCAAAAACAGCCGTAGCAAACAAATATTCTTTTCTTCCAAAATTAAAAGTCTGGCCAACGTAACCAAAAACTACAAAGGCAAACTTCAGGGTTTTAGACGCACACAGTTGGCTGAAGAAAAAAGAGCTGAAGAAAAAATGCTTAGTACTTACATCAAAAATGACCGTGAACTCACTTATCTCTATGGTGATGTGCTGCCCAGAATTGATGCCATTTATTCTGACATTTTTAAAGATGCTCCGTTGAACCTGTGGATAGACAACATTTACGGTGCATCAGGCTTGATTAATGCCGCCAGTTTTATTGCCAAGTATGACAAATACATGAAAGTTCTGACCAAAGAAGAGCAGAAGGAATTCTTAAAAAGCAAGGGCAATGATTTAAAGAACGGTTTCTCCCGCAGCTACAATTATTTTGATGCCGATGTAGATAAAACGGTATTGAAAAAAATGTTGGTTGATGCCTTTCGTATCAATGATACACGCCTTGACCCTATTCGCGCAAAAATAAAAATCAAAAACAACAACATTGAAAAATCAGTTAATGACTGGGTAGAAAAGGCCGTTGAAAAAAGTAAGTTAAAAGATGCTACTGCCTGCCTTAAGCTGATGAAAGAATCTCCTGAAAAAGTTTTCACGTTTAAAGATCCGCTTATTGAGTTGGCAGGTGTAATCAATGAGGTTTTCATTACACAAGATGAAACAGATACTAAACGCGATGCTGATTTAAAAACACTTATGTCAAGGTACGTAGAGGTAAAACAAAAATGGAAGCAATCGTCCTTTATACCTGATGCCAACGGTACTTTACGTTTTACCTACGGATATGTGCGTGGTTACCGTCCGCAGGATGGCGAATACCATAAACCTTTTACTACCATTAAAGGCATATTGGAGAAAGAAGACAACGATGAGTATGCCATGCTGGAAATTATCAAAGAACTTTATCGTTCAAAAGACTGGGGAGCATATGCTCATGCTCAGTTGGGCGAAGTTCCTGTTGACTTCCTCTACAATCTTGACACCACAGGAGGTAATTCCGGCAGTCCGATATTGGATGCTGACGGGAATCTGATAGGCGTAAACTTTGACCGCGCATTTACTGCTACCATAAACGATTATGCCTGGAACGAAAATTACAGTCGCTCCGTTGGTGTTGACATACGCTATGTATTGTGGGTGCTTAAAAAAGTAGCTAAAGCTGACCATGTGCTTAAAGAAATAGGCATGTAATGCAATTGCGTAACTTCATACTTTTCCTGCTTCTGGTTTGCGTTTCATTAAATAGCCGCGCACAGGACAAGGACAGTCTGGAGTTACTGCTAAAAACAAATCTGAGTGACACCGGTCGTGTCAAAATCCTTAATCAACTGGGGTATATTTACCTGAATATAGATTCTGCCAAAGCAGTTAATCACCTGTCGGAAGCATTGCAAATGGCCCGTAGAATGAATTACAAAAAGGGCATGGCAACTGCCCTGAAAAACTACGGTGTGCTGTATGAGTATTCAGGGGAGTATAAAAAAGCTATCTCCTTTTACGGAGATGCACTGGAACTTTTCACCGACATAGACGATAAGGAAGGGATGGCCGATGCGCACAATAACTTCGGAGTAATTTATTATCTGCAGGGCATATACGACAAAGCACTACACTCCTATCTTGAAGCAGAGAAGATATACCCCAAGGCACTCAACTCTGAATTTTACAGCAACATTCTTAACAACATCGGGCTCATTTATGACAAGCAAAAGCAATTTGACAACGCTTTGCACTACTACAACGATGCCTTGAAAATACGGTTGGAAACAGGAAACAAAGCAAAAATAAGTTCAGTATACAACAACATCGGTTTACTTTATCAAGGCAGGCATCAGCTTGACTCTGCTTTGTTATACCACCAGCTTGCCCTTCAACTTCGTGAAGAAACAGGAGATATTAAAGCGCATGGAGCCAGTTTAAATAATATGGCTGACATTTATTTGCAACAAGGCCGACACAAAGATGCCTTATCTGCCTTTAGCATTGCTTTACAACTCAAAGAAAAGTCAGGAGACAAACGAGGACAGTCTTTCTCCCTTTTAGGCATAGCTGAAACCTATAACCAAATGCACAACTACCCAATGGCTATTGAGGCTGGAAACAAAGCGCTGGCTATTGCCCGCAGCCTTGATTTGAGAGAACATTTGGTTAACGTACTTTCTACCGTTTCAGAAACCTATGAGGCACAAGGCAACTATAAAATGGCCAATAAACTGGTGCGCGAAGCCTTACTCTATAAAGACAGCATTTATCAGCAGGAACAATTGCTCAACATAGCAGAAATGGCCGTAAGGTTCGATTTGGAAAAATCGCAGTTGGAGAAAAAAGAACTGACTAAAGATGTACTAATGAAAGATGTTGAAATAGCGAGTTCACATGATGCTGTAAAAAAACAAAACATCGTTATCCTCATTGTTTCGCTGGCATTATTAATCCTGATTTTCCTGATTTTCGCTCTGCGTAAAACAATCAAAGAACGCGACCGTATTAACCTTGAACTTAAGGCTTCTTCACAAAACCTGAATGAATCAAATAAAATAAAGGATAAACTCTTCTCCATTATTTCGCACGATTACAGAGGACCACTGGCCTCGGTAAAATCTACGCTCAGCCTTTTTGAACAAGGTTTGATTTCACCCGAAGAAGAAAAAAACATTGTGCAAACAGTACAGAATGAAATTGACCACACGTTGAACCTGCTTGACAATATGCTTTTCTGGGCCAATACCCAACTCAACGGAATTGAGGTACACAAAGAGTCATTCCTGCTTACAGAATGTATTGACACTACCGTAAAACTGATGTTACCTCAGGCCGAGCATAAGGGTATCATTTTACAAATAGGCAACTCCGTTATGGCACAAGTTTCCGCTGATAAAGAAATGGTGACGCTTGTATTGCGCAACCTCATTTCGAATGCCATTAAATTCAGCAAAAGATCAGATACGATATCCATTTTTTGCATACAAAAAGACCAGTGGGCTGAAGTACATATTAAAGACACCGGAATAGGCATGAGTGCAGATAAAAAAGAGCAACTTTTTAAATTAGAAAATGCGAAATCAACCTATGGCACTAACAATGAAAAAGGAGTAGGTCTTGGCCTCCCTCTTTGCAGAGATTTTATACATCGAAACGGGGGAACGCTTTATATCTCTTCAGAAGAAGGAAAAGGTTCTGATTTTTACTTTACACTTCCTTTAGCTTAAATTTACCATACAATGCCTTTTCGTCTCATTTCAGACTACGTTCCTACCGGTGACCAACCCGAGGCCATCAAACAACTGCATGAAGGGTTGCTGAGAGGCGACCATGCACAAACCTTACTGGGGGTTACGGGTTCAGGAAAAACGTTTACCATAGCCAACGTCATTGAAAAAGTACAACGCCCAACGCTTGTGCTTAGTCACAACAAAACACTGGTAGCACAATTGTATGGAGAATTCACTCAGTTCTTTCCTGACAATGCCGTAGAGTATTATGTTTCCTATTACGATTATTATCAACCGGAGGCCTACTTACCTACCAGCAATACTTATATTGAAAAAGACTTGAACATCAACGAGGAAATTGAAAAAATGCGTTTAAAAACCATTTCTTCTCTCCTATCGGGGCGCAGAGATGTATTGGTAGTTGCTTCGGTGTCCTGCATATACGGAGCGGGTAATCCGAGTGACTATGAAGGTAGCATTATCCGATTACATACAGGTCAAAAACTCAACCGTAATCAATTATTGTATTCGCTTGTTGATAGCCTGTATTCACGTACAACAGCAGATTTTAAACGAGGAAATTTTCGGGTAAAAGGTGATGTGGTGGATGTATTTTTGGCTTATGCAGATTACGGTGTACGGGTATCCTTCTTTGGTAATGAAATTGAAGAAATTGAACTGTTTGACCCCTCCAGCGGCAAGCGAATAGAAAAGACAGAAGCTGCAGCCATATTCCCGGCTAACATATACGTAACACCCAAAGAACGATTGCATCAGGCCATCAATCAGATTCAGGATGATATGATGGAGCAGGTGGAGTATTTCAAAAATCAGGGACGGTTTCTGGAGGCTAAACGTTTGGAAGACCGCGTGGTTTTCGACATTGAAATGATGCGTGAATTAGGTTACTGCAGTGGTATTGAAAACTACAGCCGTTACATGGATCGCAGAAATCCGGGAGATCGCCCGTTTTGCCTGGTTGATTATTTCCCTAAAGACTTTTTACTGGTGGTAGACGAAAGCCACGTGTCTATGCCACAAGTAAGGGCCATGTATGGTGGCGACCGTTCGCGTAAAGAAAATCTGGTGGAGTACGGTTTCAGACTACCCGCAGCAATGGATAACCGACCCCTTACTTTTAATGAGTTTGAATCTTTGATTAAACAGGTAATATATGTAAGTGCCACTCCGGGTGATTATGAAATACAACAATGCGAAGGTGTGGTGGTAGAACAACTTATTCGCCCGACAGGTTTACTTGATCCTGTTATAGAAGTACGACCAATAGGCAATCAGGTAGATGATTTGCTGGATGAAATTGATGAGCGCATTAAAATGGGCGACCGGATTTTAGTGACTACACTTACCAAACGTATGGCTGAGGAACTGGCCAAGTACATGGCTAAACTGAATGTAAAATGCCGTTACATACACTCTGAAGTAAAAACATTGGACCGCGTAGAAATTCTGCGCGATTTACGATTAGGAAAATTTGATGTCCTTATAGGTGTTAACCTTTTACGTGAAGGATTGGATTTACCCGAAGTATCTCTGGTAGCTATTCTGGATGCAGATAAAGAAGGATTCCTGCGAAATAACCGTTCGCTTATTCAAACCATAGGACGAGCCGCACGTAATGAAAAAGGGAAAGTGATTATGTATGCAGATACTATTACCCGAAGCATGCAGCAAACCATTGAGGAAACCAACCGCAGAAGAGAAAAACAGATAGCATATAACAAGGAACATGGTATTACCCCGCGTACGATAAGAAAATCTACAGAAGACATCATGAAACAAACCACCGTGGCCAATGCCAATAAAGGACTGGAGCCTGGTGCTTATGTTGAACCGGAAGAAATATCAGTAGCCGCTGATCCTGTTGTACAATACATGAACAAGGAACAACTGCAGAAGACTTTGGAGGAAACCAAAGCCAGAATGATGAAGGCAGCCAAAGACCTGGACTTTATGGAAGCCGCCAGGTTGCGGGATGAAATGTTTGCATTGGAAAAAATGATTAATGCATAAAAAAGAAAAGGAGGCCAATGGCCTCCTTTTCTTTTTTATGGAATGTACTCTCGTTATTACTTAGCGTTGCTAACGTTTACGAAGTCATATCCTGAACCATTCTTTTTCCAGATAACTGCATACACATCCATGTTAGCAGCAACCCATGAAGGGTCCATTGTAAATTCTTTGTTGATGTCTTTAAATGTACCGGCAGCAATAGAGCCTGTGAAAATAGTTTCACCCCAAGTACCGTTCATTGAACCTCTTAATACATAGTGGTGAGGAATAGGTGTTGTAGCACCTGTAGCATGTCCTGATTGTTTCCACATAGCTAAGTTCTCAACAACATAGAAAGCTACATTGTAATCACCGCTGCCAGCTTGAAAGAATTTGGCTGAAGCTTTTACGCTTAATGTATTACCAGAAATGGTCATTTTCACACCGGTATTAGCAACAACCGGTGCAGCTGCATGTGCATCCATGCTAGCCTTACACATTGCCTTTTCATTAGTGGTGTTTACGCTACCTGAAGGACGGTCAGCTTTTAAAGCTCCGTTTACAGAAAATACAGGGTAACCTTTAGAACCTGCAGCCCATTTGGTATCCATGTCATTGGCAACTGTAGTAATGAAACCTTCAGCTACAAAATTCTGAGAAAAAGTGCCAAGATAAAGTGCTTTACCTTCACCGTATGTAATCAGCTCTTCTGCCATTGTCCAACCCCATCCACCACATGGAGGACATTTGGTGCCGGAGAATTTTTGAGTAAGTGACGTGTTTTTTGAGTCAACAGGAACCTGAGGACCTGCAACAGGAGTAGTGTCTTTCTTCTCTTCGTCTTTGCTACAGCCTGCAAACAATGTTGCAATAACAGCTGCTGATAAAAGTAATTTTTTCATTTGTTATATTTGATTTTATGATTTTTCAAATTTATGCAAGAATTTCAAATTTCCAAGTTATGAAGAAAAAGCTAAAAATTATAACATATTGATATAAAGTAATTTGAAATATTTTTATTCCGACAACTCCAATTGCATCTCTACCAGTTTGCGGTACACTCCGTTTTCGTTGGTAAGGAGTTGCTCATGACTTCCTTCTTCAGCAATACGTCCTTCATGTATAACAAGAATACGTGAAGCATTTCTGATAGTTGACAACCTGTGTGCAATAACAAAAGAAGTTCTGTTCTCCATCAGATTATCCAATGCACCCTGAACTAATTTTTCAGACTCCGCATCAAGAGAAGACGTGGCCTCATCCAAAATTAATATAGCAGGATTTTTAAGAATTGCTCTGGCAATGGCAATGCGTTGCCGTTGTCCACCGGAAAGCTTCACCCCTCTTTCGCCTACAATGGTATCATACGCCTCAGGAAATGCTGCAATAAATTCATGAGCATTAGCTTTGCGGGCAGCAGCTTCCACTTCCTGTAAAGTTGCATCGGGTTTGCCGTATAGAATATTTTCCAGAATACTTCCCCCAAACAACATCACATCTTGTGGCACCAACGCCATTTGATTTCTGAGCTCACTCAGCGGAAAAGAAGTGGCCGGTTTGTTATCAAAAAGAATCGTTCCTGCATCGGGTTGATAAAACTGCAGCAGTAAAGATGTGACTGTACTTTTACCTGCACCGCTCGGCCCCACAATAGCAATCTGTTCTCCTGATTTCACTTTAAGGTTAATATCCCTCAGCACCTGAACATCTTTACGGGACGGATAACTGAACATCACATTGGTGAACTCTACCTCACCTTTAAGTAAATTGTTTTGCTGCACTACAGTATTTTCCAGCAGGTGAACATCTTCTCCTTTTTCCTGCATAATTTCTCGTACACGTTGCGTGGCTCCTATGGTCTTTTGCAACTGACTGAACATATCGGCAAAGCCGGCAAAAGTACCACCTACAAAGGCTGAAAAAATAACAAACATGGTGAGTTTACCTGTGGTTAAATCTCCTTCACCCAATTGAATCATGCGTGTACCATACCAAATAACAAACCCGATAGCACCAAATACACTGAATATCATAAACGACACAAACGCCCCTCTGTAACGCGCATTGCTGATGGCTATGGATACAACCGAATAGACACTTTTGGTATAGCGGTTACGCTCAAAGGCCTCACCCGTAAATGCTTTAACAGTAGCTATACCTTGAAATGCTTCCTGCACAATGGTACCTGACTCTGCCAACTGATCTTGTGCCTTGCGCGACATTTTCCTGATTCGCATTCCAAACACAACGGCCAATACCGCAATAACAGGAACCACAGAGAGCATCACCAAAGCCAGCTCAGGTGATATCCAGAAAATCAAGACTAAGCCTACCACCATGGTAAACAACCCACGCAGAAACTCCGCCAGTGTAAACGAAATAGTATCCTGTATCTGCGATAAATCGGAAGAAATTCTGCTGGATAACTCTCCTACCCTTCGCTCAGAAAAAAAACTCATTGGCATGGTGAGCAATCTTGAAAAAACTGCTGAACGTAAATCAGCTAATGAACGTTCCCCCACTTCAGTAAACAAATAAATGCGCATAAAAGAAAATACCATCTGCACTACCAACTGCGCAAACAACAGCAATACCAGCGTATTTAAATCAAAATGTAAATCTTTCAAACTCCATTCGCCCGGTATCTGTTGTGCAATGGGATTAGCCATAACCGTTGCAGATGAATCAGCTCCAATGCCTGCTGCATCAATCATTTTTCCAATGAGGTAAGGAAATACCATTGTGGAGAATGCTGACAAGGCAATAAACACCATACCCAACACAAACTTACTTTTATAGGGTTGGAGGTAAGTAAAGATATAAAGCATCTGCTTGAGCGACTCTCTGGTAATTTTTACCTTAGGCGCCTCATCCTTCAGTTGACCATTGCTATTAAAACCTGTTCGTTTAGCCATGAATAAAATTTATGGCTGCGAATTTCGGATTAAAAGAGGTTAAAACCGAAGACTATTCCACATAGTCGGCAAGGTACTGGTAGCGGTCGGTAAGACTACCCTTTTCTGTAATGGTAGCCCTTTGGATAATGCTATCGGTATCTTCATTGAGCAGGTGTGGCATCACATACCTGAGTATAGACTCCCCAAACTCTGTAGACGCATCAGCCGGAACTTCGCAGGGTAAATTCCCCACCGCCATTACATCTACGGTATGTTTTAGAAAAGGTTCGGTAATTTTTTCTGAAAACGGATGATAACCGTAAACCGGATTCTCAATTGTTGTTGCTTTGGTAGTCGAAGGAATGGGGCCATTCAAATCACAGGTAATATCTGCTATGACTTTAATATTAAAATCACTTTCTTTCATTTCTTCTTTAGTGAAAAATGCCGGAATTCCCTGGTGCCAGAAAATTGCATTCACCATCATGTCAGCTACCTGATAGTACGGTTTAAAAGAGCTCTCGTATTCCTCCGGGTTATGATAGAAATCTGACTTGTCCCACACCTTACCGTCTTTACGGGCATAATAATCCTCTGAACGAAGGTGAACAAAAACAGGTTTATCAAATTTTCCTTCCAGAAACTCCTGTTTGGTCACTTCTCTTATTTTAAGGTAGCGCAATAGCTCCAATGCTCCGTGAGCCACGCGCCCGTCACCGCACATAGCTATTTTAATTGCAGGCAAAGTAATGTTCTTGTATTGAAATTTAAGGTCAAGATAATTTTTGCATTCATAAGCCGGTTTCAGGTTATACAAACCAAACTTCTTTCCCCAGGTGAGAAAACCATTGTGCATGCCCACTATACCTGCAAAACGCCCGAAACCCAATATACGACTGCCGTTCTCCCAGGTCAGACATTCATAGTCAATAAGGCGAATGTTGCGCTCAAGTATTGTACGCAGCATGGCTCTGTTGTATGGCTGCTTTTTAATAGTGTGGCTGAAAAATAAATACGTTTTATCGGCAATAAGTTTTTCTTTCGGTATTTCTTTAATACCCATCAATACATCGCACTCGTGTATGTCATCTACAATGCGTAAACCTTCTTTACGGTAAGCATCATCAGAAAAACAACGCCAGTTGGAACTTTGCACCACCACTTCTACGTCAGGAAATTTACGCATCAATTCTACACACTGGTGCGGGTTTAACGCTACTCTTAAATCAGCCGGTTGTTTTTCCTCTCTGATAAGTCCGATTTTAATTGTCATGATGAGCAAAGGTATAAAAAAGAAAGCCCCGCTGTATGGCGGGGCTTTCAAAAGATATATTTACAGGTTAGTTGGCTTTCACCACACGTAAAGTGTGTTGCGTATTACCTACCTGCAAACGTACATAATAAACTCCTGACGACAGGTTAGTTGCATTAAAGTCTACCTGATGAGTTCCGGCTTGTTTAAGTCCGGCAGGTAGTTGCATTACTTCCTGACCAAGAAGATTTACTACACGAATACTTACGGTTTCAGCAACAGGTAAAGTGTAACTTAATTGAGCTGAACCTGTAAACGGATTAGGATAAACCTCAGCATTAAAGCCGTTAGACTTAGCATCAGCAAATCCAACCGATACCACACTTACAGCTTGTGTTGAAGAATCTGAACAACCTGAAGTTGGATTTACAACTACCAGTTTCACGTTGTAATTACCGTTGGTGGTGTACTTGTGTGTAGGACTAACCACTGTTGAGTTATTACCGTCACCAAAACTCCAATTGTATGCTAAACCATTAGCAGTTGTGGGAGCAAAGGTAATGCCTCCCATAAATTGTGATTGAACAGTAAATGTTCCGTTGGGTTTATTGTAAAACACAACAACAACCGGTTTGCGTTCTGCAGTTGCACAAACACCGTTACGTGCTTCTGCATAATAAATAGAAGTTTGAGTGATACCGTTTACACTGATGGTTGAACCGCTATCAACAGGGCTTCCTCCAAATAAATCAGTATACCAGAAGATATCAGCAGTACCTGAAGTTGCAGTTAACGTTGCAGCTAATCCTTCACAAACCTTGGTATTAGAAGCTGATGGTACCGGAGCTAAACTGGTTACCCAAGCAAATACACGATTGCGCTGACTCTCGCACCCAAGTTCAGTAACTGAAACAAAGAACGTATCCATTGAAGTCAATGGTAATGTTGTAAATACATTTCCTGAAAACTCAGGTGTTCCTCCAATTGCATCGTTATACCACTTAAGATTTCCTGATGTACTGCTGTAATTAAATGTTGCAGTGCTGCCTTCGCAGGTAATTTCATCAGTTACCTGAGGTGCTGCTGGAATTGGATTCACTGTTACTAAAGCAGAAGTACGGGCAGCATTACTACAACCTGCGGCTGATTTAATTCCTGCATAGTAAGTAGCATTGGCTGAAAGTGTAGAAGTAGTGTATACTGAACCCGATGCTAACATATTGCCGTTAGTAGCAGCATCGTACCACATAATACTGTCACCTGTAGCAAAACCTGTTGCTGTTAAGATTCCTGTTGAACCGTCACAAATGGCTATGTCCTGAACTGAAGGTAAAGAAGGGATAGCATTTACAGTAACTACAACTGATTTACGTGTTGAACTCACACAACCATTTTCAATATTATCTGCATAATAAGTAGTATTAGCAGTAAGAGTTGATGTAGTAAGTGTATCTCCGGTGTAAATAGCTGTTCCACCTGTTGCATCAGTATACCATCTGCGTGAACCTGCACCGCTGTTGGCTATAATCATGGCTGTGTTACCTGAGCATATTGCTGCCGGAGTAGTGATAACAGGTGCTGTAGGAAGTGCATTCACTGTAACTTTAACCAGGGTACGGGTAGTGCTGATACATGAATTTACATTATTCTCAACATAATAGTTAGCGTTAGCTGTCAGAACACCGGTAACCAATGTATCACCTGTATAAATGGATGTTCCACCGGTAGCTGCGGTATACCACTTACGGCTTCCTGCTGTAATGTCAGATATAATGGTTGCCGTTGAACCTGTACAAATAGTAGGTTGAACTGCCACGTTTGGAGCAGCAGGGTTACTAAGTACTGTAACGTTTACTTTCGTTCTTGCGCTGGTACAACCAGCAGTTGTTACAGAAACATAGAATGAATCGTTTGCTGTAAGAGCAGCAGTAGTGTAGTTACTTCCTGTACCTAATGCAGTGCCTCCTGTAGGATTTTTAAACCAACTGAAAGTACCGGTTCCTGTTGCATTCAAAACTGCAGCAGTTCCTGAACAGGTGGAAGCATTTGAAGCGGTGGGAGCTGCAGGTGAGTTAACAACTACATTCACCTTGGTACGTGTACTTGTACATCCTTGTGCGTTTGTTACACTAACATAAAAACTGTCATTGGCAGTTAATGCACCTGTATTATAAGTAGCACCTGCGCCCAAAGCCGATCCTCCGGTAGCATTTTTGTACCAGATAAAGGTTCCGGTACCGGATGCTGTAAGATTGGTTGAATCACCGGAACAAATACTAGATGCAGCACTTGCTGACGGAGGATTAGGGGCTGAGTTTACCGTAACAAAAACGGTATCACGTGCCACAAAACCAAATGTATCCGTTGCTGTAACAATGTATGAGGTGTTAGTTGCAGGTGAAACACTTGGGTTAGAGGTGTTGCCTGCTGATGGGCTCCATGCATAGGTATAAGGTGCAATTCCTCCTGTTACAATGCTGGCTCCGCCAATTTGTACAGAAGAACCACTGCACACAGCAGTATCAACACCTGCATTTACACTCATGTTCAACGGAGTTGAGCCTTCAAATGCACCCATGTAACTAATAGGCCTACGGGTTACGTTGTCGTAATCAGCATTGGTAAGTGAATTATTAAGATTAACACTTCTGAGGTAAAAATCTCCGTTTGAAGAACCCGTAAGTCTTAAATTAGAATTAGCCGTATCAACAAAAGAAACTACTCTTGACTGAGAAGATACATCAGCTGTAACTGCTGCCTTCCATGCACTCAATGTTTGAATAGTACTTCCCTGATAACCCAGTGCGCTCTGAGAACCAACTGCAGTATAATTATTGTAGCCTATATTAGAGAATACTGTTGAAGCACCTGAATTGTATACAGCATAAGAGGTTTGAGTGCCTGTTGTATTAAACAATGAATTTCTGAAAATATTATTTAACACCTCTACATTAGAGACTGTGCTGCTTCCGATAACTAATGCTGCACTAATATCGGTTGCAGCCCCTGAGCGTGAAATGGTACCACTCAGACTAACCGTATTGTGGCGGATAGATACACCACCCGATGTTCCTAAAACACGAATACCTGCAATAATATCGTTTCCAAAAGTCCAACCATCACCCGACATATTGCTTATAACATTATTCACTATAACTATACGGCTATTTGTAATAGTTGTATTTACATCAATACCTTTTCCGCCATAGCCACTTGTTCCAACATAAAACACATTCTTGATTGTGTTGTTGCTTACCACAATGTTAGAATCAGTTGACACTAACGATAAGCCAACCGGATTACTTCCGGTAGACTGAATATTTGTAATTGTATTGCTGCTAAATGAAGCATTTCTAACTGCATTTAAACTGATAGCAGAAAGAGCAGCTGTACCAAGTACATTCGAGATTGTATTATTATTACAAGTAAGACCGGTAAGATTGGCCAGAAGGGCACCTGATGTGGCTAAAGTGTCGCCACCTATAATATTGCTGGTGATAACAACCTCATCGGTAGTATTTGGAGCAACATTACCACCCACGTAAATACCATAAGCACCTGAACGGATAACATTGTTCATGATTGCTAAAGAATCATTGTCAGATCCTGTATTACCTAATACTCCGCCAACAGCAATACCAATTGAGGTAGGACCTGTTCGAGGTAATGAGAAGGTACAGTTACGAATAGTATTGTTTGTAGCACCTTGTCCGTTGCCTAAGCTGCTTAACTGAACAGCGGCAGTCACACCTGAGGTTGCTGAATTCACAATGGTTAAGTAATTACCTGTTCCGCTATTGTTGAACCTGCCATCAATAGATACGCGGTCAGCACCGTTCAAACGAATTAAACCACCAACGTAATTTCCACTTATGGTTCTTACGCTTGGAGCGCTAGGCTGAATGCTGATTTTAAAATTACTTCCACCAAACTCTGAAGTTTGATTCAAAGCGATTGCACCGGTTTCAGAAAGGTTAGATGTGATTAATGCTACCACATCACCTGCAATTACGTTATTGTTCAGGTATTGGAAAAGTCCTCCGGTATTTGTCAGAGAGGTAAAAGTTTGGCCTGTTCCAACCAAGTAAGTACCACTTAACTGAAATGCGATAGTGTAGCTGTTAATATTTCCGCTTGCAGGAAAATGTGAACTGTTGAGATTAACAGATGCCGGTTCAGAAAGAAGTTGAGCATTAGCTACTGTAACATTGGGCACAGATGCCATATCCTGTGCTACAACAAAGTATTGAATCATGTCACCTTGAGTTACCCCTCCGCTTGTTAACAAGGAATAATCAATGGTAAAGTCGAAAGGCGAAATGGTATCTGTTGCTTCAACCCATTTCCAACCATTGTCTGCGCTGGTGTTTCCCGCAAAAGTATTGGCGTTGGTTGACTTCTTAAAGTAAAGTCTGGGGCGTGTACCTGAAGTTATATTGATACCTGAAGCATCGGTAATGGTAGCAAAACCTGTTTCTACTCTATTGGCCGTAGAAGCAGTATTAGACAGCGTTGTAAATGAAATCACAGGTAAAAGAAACTCTCCTCCCAACTCATATGCACCTATGGTTGGAGTAGTTACACTTCTTGTGGTGCCTCTGAAATCTGTAGTTTGCCCCGCAATTGTTACTCCGGCATTTAGCAATGGAGAACTAGCAGTTGGGCGAAGGTTGTTTGATGCATTAAATAAGGGATTTGATGAAATTGAACTGGCGTTTTGACCGAACCCTGTTTGAATTGCCGCTAAAGTAGTTCTATCAGTTGCACCTATGTAGCCAAGTACTCCTTGTGTAGCTCCAACGAAATAGCAGTTGTTATTCATGTTGGAATATGCTGTATTCGCAGCAAGTGAGTAAACGGCAAAGGATTTTGAAGTGCCTGGTGTAGCATTTATATTAACAATCGCATTGCTGATAACGTTATTTCTGAAATCAAGGCTCGATACGTTTGCCCCAACAAACACCCCATACTGAAGACATGATCCATTCCTGTTTACATTTCCTGTAAGATTAATGCTATTGTGATACATATTTACACCGCCAGTGGTGGTAGTGGTGGTGGTGCTCACCCCAACTGCTCCTAACATAATACCCGTGCAATTTGATGCAGCGTTGGTAGTTGAATAGGCAGCAATAACGTCATAAATAACATTGTTACTTATCGTAACAGAACTACCTGTTTGTCCGGTAGCTAATGTAATTCCTCTTAAAACAGGCAAGGCTGATGTGCTGGTTGCTTTTACCTTGCTTATCAGGTTTCTGTTTACTACAGATGAAATGAAGCCTGTCTCCAATGATATACCAACCATTGTTCCGCTTGATGTCTCTATACTGATGTTATTTAAGCTCACTGAAGAGTTTAATGTGTTTCCAGCTCGTATTCCGTAACATCCACTAATTGAGGAAACAAAACTTACCGTATTCCCTGAAATATTAAGGTTATCATTACCTCCTGTTGAGCCAGAGCTGGTACCAATTGCATAGATACCTGTTGTAACTGTACCAATAATATTGTTCTGTACTGTATTATTATCATTATCTGCACCTGTTGAACCCGGTGTTGCACCTCCTATAGAAATGCCATAAGTAACAACGTTGGTGGCACCATTCGAAATATTACAATTCTTGATAGTGTTATTGGTTGCTCCTGCAGCAGTCCCTAAACTCGCCAATAACACAACTGAACTACTTGCTGTATTACTATTGATAATAGAAAGATTACGGGTACTTGTGCCGCTATTTGAACCATCAATGGTAACAAAGTCTGCTCCGTTTAATGACAAAATAGAAGAAGCATTTCCCGTGATAGTTGCATCAACACCTGATGCAGGTTTTATAGTAACTGTGTTTACTGCACTTCCGCCTGAAAACTGGTTAATAACAATAGGGAAAGTTTCATTAACACCATAAATATTGTCTGTAAGATTAAAAGTTACTGGGGCTCCAACTCCAACGGAATTCAAGGCAGTAATTGCAGCGGTTAATGTAGAAAAAGTACCTGATACACCAACATTATAAACACCTGACAGAGGAAATAGAATTTGACGACTGCCTGACGGATTAGTTATAGTTGGAGTGTAGTTTGTTCCGCCCACAGTTACCTGTGTGCATTGTGCATCTATCAGATTTAAATTACCGGGAGTAGCAGAAATATCATACGCCAGCCAGAAGTAATTAACTCCATCAGCCAAATTCTGAGAACCTGTAACCGAAAATGCACCCGATGGACTACTAACTGTTGAACCGAACTGCGTTGTAGTGGAAAATGTTGCATTGCTGCCTGTAAAGTAGACTTTCGCGCCAGAAATGTCTGCCACGTTCGTGGTACCAGTTGTGTTAAAATTAATTCCTGTTAATGCAATTGTTGTAGCACTTCCACTAACTGTAACCGGAACACTCAAAATAACTTGATTAGTTGCAGAAGCCCCTAGTGGGTTAGTAGAAGCTTGGTTGGTAGTAGATGAACTATAAGCCATAGGGCCTATAATTGTACAACTCACATCGTCAATATGAATATCGTTTCCGTACTTCGATGTTCCTTCGATAATAAGGTAATTAGTTCCAGTGTTAAATGATCCGGGCAAATTAAAATCATATTTATACCAACCATCTGAACCTACTACTGGGGCAAGGCTTCGTGAACGACTTACAAAGCCAAGATATGTTGCACCGGTAACACTTGACGATGTGTTTATACGAACTGATATACTATCGTTATCAGTCGAATACCCATTCTCACGGTATACCCACACAGAAACAATAGCGTTATTAGTACCTCGGGCGGCCAAACTAAAGGAACTGGAAATTAATGTTGCTGTTCCACTACTCACACTGTAACAATTCAGCCTAAGTAAACCAGATCCGCTTCTTGGCGATATTCCTGACGGATAAGTAGAGGTGGTAACTCGTGCCCAATTCAGTCCGCTTCCTGCTGCAGTGTTAGTCCAACCAGATGGAGGGAACCCACCATCAAAACTTTCAGAAAGTACCGTAGTGTTCTGAGCAAATAGTTGATGGGAAAAAAACAACACGAAGAAAAAAGTTGACAGAAGAAAACTGACTTTTATAAGCCCGCTCTTCGCTTTTCTATTTACACAATCTTTGTGCAAGTAGAACTGTTTAGGTAAAGTGTTATACATATGCTAAGGTTTATTTTTTGGAAAATTAGTGCGTTTTATACATAAATCCAATAACTCACATCGAATTTGTGGAAAACGCGCAGAAATAAGTGAATTACTTACCTCTACCCTGAAAAATGATAAGGACGGTGTATATGAGGATTTTCAAATCAACGGCCAGAGACATATTTTCGATATAGATAATATCAAACTTCAGTCGCTCAATCATTTGGTCAACATTCTCGGCATACCCGTACTTTACCTGACCCCAGGAAGTAATTCCCGGACGAACCTTGTGCAGGTGCTTATAGTGTGGTGCCCTTTGTACAATCTGATTAATAAAAAACTGGCGCTCGGGTCTGGGACCAACCAACGACATTTCGCCTTTAATTACATTAAAAAACTGTGGCAACTCATCTAACCTGAACTTGCGGAGTATTCTGCCAAAAGGAGTAATACGTTTATCCTCTTTGCTGGAAAGAGCCGGACCATGCTTTTCAGCATCAGTATACATAGTTCTGAACTTATATATGTAAAAGGGTTTTGCGTGCCAACCAACACGCTCCTGTTTGAAAAAAACCGGACCTTTGGAAGACATTTTTACCCCGATGGCCAAAATCAAATAAACGGGTAACAAAAGAATGAGTACCAATACAGAGAATACAATATCAATAGTTCTTTTTAAACTCTGCTGCCAGGCCGGCATTATCTCCGGATTAATTTGAATTAGAACTGTACCGAAGATATGGTTCATTTTCACTAAGCCCGATATGATATCATACATATCCGGAATAATTTTTATAATCACTCGCTCATCTTCCAGCAGATTAATAATCTCATTCAGCTTTTTATGTTCTGAACTTTCAATGGCAATAATCACCTCTTCCACATTTTTATCTCTGATGTGTTTGGGTAAATCGTGATATTGCCCCAGATTTGGCAGCTTTCCTGAAAGCAGATGTTCGTTCTCCGGTTCATTTACCGTAACAAACCCTCTTAAAAAATACCCTTGAGAGCGCTTATCCGATTCAAATTCCTGATATAACTCCAGTGCTTTTTCATTAGAACCCACTATGATGGTGTTGAAACCTATTTCTCTGTTGCGAAGACGATGTGCTGTTTTACTTGATAAATAAAACCTTCCTACCGATGTAAAGGTGAAATGCAATCCTAACAGCGTAATGATAGTTTTGTAATAAGCCGTGTAGGAACTAACCTGATCATCCAACAACAACAAAAAAAACAGTACTAATACGCCTAGTACAGAATTTTGAAGTGTTTGAAGAATTTCATTCAAACGGGCTTTTCTGTAAATATTCAGGTAGGTACCTGTGGCGGCATACAAGGCTATCCAATAGAGTGGAATAACAATCAATCCGAGGTACAGGTTTATATCCGGCTCTACCGGAATCTGGTAACCGAACTTATCCGGTTCAATAAATAATTTTCTATAGGCAAAAAAAGACAACCAGGCAATTACTGCAGAGAAGTAATCCCACGCCATGTACTTAAGAACCTGTAGGCGCTTATTCAAAGTGAACCAGTTTTACGTTATCAATGTAAATTTTGGGCTGGTACAATTTACCTCCTTTTGCACTTCCCATAAAGAGTTTATATTTAGTTCCTTCTGCCTGTGAGCCTATGTCTTCTTTAAGACTGATGTAGGCTTTTTTCCAAATACTATCTGTGGGGTAAAATGTTATGATAGAAGTGTATTGAGGAATATCTCCGCTTGGAATAGCTATGTAACCTAAAGTAAACTGAAAGTCACATTTATAATCCAATTCAACAAATACATCAGCACCTGAACCGGGTAAAGAATACTCGCTGATAGTGGCAATCTCCAACACGCTTGATGTATCCGCTTTCATCTCCAGCAAACCTGACCCACCTGTTCCACCGAATACTTCTGCAGGATTAGTTACCGTAACAAATGTATCTTTAAGAAAACGTTTAGTAATCTCAAATTTGGTACTTAGTTCATCAAATCCTTCTATCAACTTAAAGTTAATATTGTTCTGATATCCTACAACAATAGGCCCCAATGTATCCGTTACTTTAGGTGCCAAAGTAGTATACTTTACATAAGTAGAATAAAACGGGTAATACATCCTGCTGTTTGACTGTCCGTTTTTACGGATACCGGCCCGAATCTCAATTTTACAATATCCTTTTTTAGTAACCGGTATAGTGGCGGGTAATTCAAAAACTCCAATCAGGTAATCATCGACATAAACCCACCCATCGGCAATGCCGTTAGAATTGGAGCCTTGAGAAGGGTAATCTGTATTTAATGTAATTTTGGGTATGTACAGATAAGAAGGAATCTCTTCATCGGGATTTATAACCTCACATCCGCTGAACTGAAATAAAACAACTAAAAGGGCCGATAACAGGCCTGACTTGTACAAATTATTTTTCTTTATCATTTAACTAATCGATACCGCTGTTATTGATTTTCTCCATGATTTGGCGGGCAACATCCAATGCCTGAAAAGCTTCATTAAAACTTACCACAGGATTGGTATTGGCGTTTATCGAATGCAAAAATAACTCTAATTCTGTTCTTACCCTATCTTGTTCCTGAATATGATTTTGTAACGTGCTAATATCACTGTTAATACTGCCCCCGCAAAGCAATTCCTGTAACTCTTCAGGCGTCAATCGGCCGTTTTGACGGGTATGTTGTACTACCTCATAGCTATTTTTCAAAAAATCTATGGCTACATAAGCATTAAATTGGAAAACACGTGTTTTGCACATGCTCTGCCTGGAGATACGGCTCGCAGTTAAATTTACGGTACATCCGCTGTTCATTTCCAATCTAACGTTAGCAATATCAGGAGAATCACTAACCACTGAAACCCCGTTAGCACTTACTTTTCTTACAGTTGAACCTGTAAGATGCAAAACAGTATCAATATCATGAATCATGTGGTCCAGTACAATTGACCCTGAAGCGCTCTCAGTATCGTAATTCATGAGACGATGCACTTCAATAAATAAAGGACGTTGTATGTATTGCTTAGCTGCTATAAAAGCCGGGTTTAATCTTTCAGAAAGTCCGATTTGAAATTTAACGTTGGCCTCGTGTGAAAGATTGCGGAGGTGTTGTGCCTGAGCTTCATCAAAAGCAAAGGGCATATCAATGTACAGGTGACGGGCTGAACGAAGTACAGCTTGTGCTATATCATAATTATATTGCGGTGAGGAAACCAGCACAGCATCGCTGGCTTTAATTAATTCTTCAGGGGAGTTGAACACCTTATCTTTTTCAGATAAGGCTTGTTTTGCATCACCTGCCGCATAATATCCCACAGGATCAAACCCGCTTATTTTATGCAACCGTTCAGCCAACGTTTTAAATCGTGGTGATGTGGCCACTATACCAACTCTTACCATTTGCGAAGTATTTGAAACAAATTTACCTTAATTTGCCCCCCTGAATAGTACAGTTTATTAACGGAACATGTGGGTATGGCGCATTTTGAGGACAGCTACAAACAACAAGGGCAACGCAAACAATTAGTCAATGAATTAAAGAAGAAGGGCATCCATGATGCCGCTGTCTTAGATGCTATAGGCAAAGTACCCCGCCATATTTTCTTCGATAAAACATTTCACGAGTTCGCCTATAAAGATCAGGCCTTCCCTATTGCTGATGGCCAAACGATATCCCATCCTTTTACGGTTGCCTACCAAACCCAACTTTTGCATATTCAAAAGGGAGATAAAGTATTGGAAATAGGAACAGGCTCGGGGTATCAAACCTGCGTTTTGTGTGAAGTGGGGGCTAAAGTGTATACCATTGAACGGCAAACCAACCTGTACCACCAAACCAAATCACTGTTAGGTAAAATGGGGTACAAGGCCACATTCATTCTGGGCGATGGCTCAAAAGGATGGCCTTCCTTTGCTCCTTATGACAAAATTATTGTAACTGCCGGAGCGCCTTACATTCCTCCCACACTGGTAAGTCAATTGGCTACCGGAGGTGTAATGATAATACCTGTGGGTAATGAAAAAACACAAAAGATGGTGAGTGTTATCAAAAAAAGTGATGGCAGCTATGAACAAGTGGAACTGGATGATTTTCGATTTGTACCCCTGATAGGTGATAATGCATGGTAAAATGCTATAACTAAGAAGGGCAGCCAATGGCTGCCCTTCTTAATATGTTTAAACGAATAACTTGCGCATTACAGTTTTACTGATAATCCTAAAGTTAACACAGATATACCGTAACCTAATTCCACGTTTGCTCCTATTTTATCTGTAAAATAGTATCGGCCACCTGCTGTTATGCCCCAAAGAACACCACCGGCTGAACCTCCAACACCCGGATCTGCTCCGGCTCCGTCCCATTTTACGCTGGCAACATTGTACCCTAAAGTAAGACCACCATAAGCGTCAATATTCTCAGGAAGACCAAGCATTTCAGATACATGGTAGTTTCCACGTCCACCAATCAAAATATAAGAATACTTATATTTGAATGCACCAAATTCATATTTAGAACCTGCATATCCCAACAAGCCACCGATTCCTAATTTACCCTCAAGAAGAGAGGTAGGAAACTCTAATTGAACTTGAATAGGTGGTAATGTAGCATCTGTTCCTGAGGCCACAAAAGCTGATCCCCCGAAACCTGCTCCTATTGAAAATACTTTTTGCTCACCCCATGCTTGGGCATTTGCACTAAGTCCGGCAACACAAAATGCTGCAATTGCGAGTAATTTTTTTGTTGTTTTCATGATATTGTAATTAGGTTAAAAATTTACACATCAAAATTAGGAAATGCGTTACCTACAAAAACATGATTTAAAACAACCCTTATCAACATTTAAAGCAAAGTAAAAGTAAATCAGCGCTTTAAAAATAGACACCTGTGCATTTAGTCGCTAAATAGTTGTAAAAAATCTGTGAACTGAGCCTGATTCAATCGTATTCCCTGCGTTTCAACTGTCTTTCCACATCTCTTTCCTTCACATCTTCGCGCTTATCAAACAACTTTTTACCTTTAGCTACTGCAATCTCTGCTTTTATAAATCCTGTATCAGAGAGAAAGATTTTAATGGGTATAAGTGTTAATCCTTTTTCTTTTATGCGCTCTTTTATTTTCTCCAGCTCACTCTTCTTAAGTAAAAGTTTTCTCGCTCTTAATGGCTCGTGATTATAATGCCCGCCACTTTTAAACTCAGAAATGTGCATGTTTTTAAGAAATAACCCGCCCGACTCAAAAGCACAATAAGCCTCTGAAATATTGACATTACCTGCTTTCACTGATTTCACTTCAGTGCCCGTAAGCTGTAAACCGGCAGTATATTTAGCCAAAAAAGCATATTCAAATGATGCTTTTCTGTTGACAATATTTAATTGTAGTGCTTTGTGCTTTTCACTCATTTCAGTTGCTCAAACAAACGTTCCAGTTTTGTCTTTTTTAATATTTTTTGCCCTTGTTCACCACTGGCAATTAATCTTTCATCTACTTTAGCAGTGTAAGTACAAATGATTTCATGCCCGTTGATATTTTTTACGGTTGCTTCAAAAATCACTTCGCTGTTTAATAATGCTGGCGAATGATGATGCACCGTTAAAAAAGTACCTATCCCCTCTTCATCGGCTTCTTTCATTTCCAGTACAAACAACCGGCAAACCCATTCAGCATCCCGACCTAAAGCAAAGGTAGCATATACCGGATGCACTTCACCACTATCGAAACTGGCGGTATCCTGCTCAGTAACTTTTTTAATGTACTGCTTTTTATCTCCGGGTTTAAACGGATTAATCATGTGTTTCAGCTTTTACAATCATTACCGGTATAGATACTTTGTGTCGTACCTCATCGGCAGTGCTGCCAAAGATAATATCTTTTATGCCTTTGTGACCATGTGAACCCATGATGAGCAAATCGCAATTTGATTTTTTCACCTGCTCTGTTATCTTAACTACAGGGCTTCCAAATTCCAATACCGCAATGGTTTCAAAACCCATCTTGCTCATTTGTTCTGCATAACTTCCCAATATGCGTTCATCTTCCTGTGTTTCTTTATCCTGTATGTCTTTCCCCAATAGTCTGGCTCCGGCTGTTTCCACAATATGAATCAATACATATCGAACGGATTTACCTCCTAACGAAGTGGCCTGCTCTATCATCTGTCTATCGGTACCCGAAAAGTCGAGTGCTATACCAATACAGTTGTATGATTTATGTTCGATGGAAGAAATATCTACTGCAAAACCATGTGGTAATGTAATATTGTGGGCATACTTTTTCATTAGAGGAAATAAGACCACGTAAACCAGAAGCAGTGCGACAAAAAGCATGCAGCCGGCCAGTAATAACTTCCACAAAATAGAAATATTGCTATGAAATATAACGGAGGTCTCATCAATAACCAGATGAATATTCAGTGAGACAATAATTGCCGCAATTAACCATGCTGAAAACTTCACCTTGTTACTGATAACAAACTCTTTCATCTGAACCTTATCACTTACAAAATGAATAAGTGGAATAATAGCAAAGCCCAACTGTAAACTTAACACCACCTGACTCAACACCAGTAATTCACCCAACTCGTTTTCACCAAAATACATAATGGTGAATACAGCCGGTACTATAGCAATGGCTCGGGTAAGTATTCTGCGAATCCAGGGACGTATGCGTAAATCCAGATAACCTTCCATCACTATTTGCCCGGCAAGCGTACCGGTTATCGTAGAACTTTGTCCTGCTGCTATAAGTGCTATAGCAAATAAAGCAGGTGCCATACTCCCGAAGATATTGCTCAGCAATAAGTGCGCATCCTGTATCTCGGCTACATCATTGTACCCATTTTTAAAAAATGCGGTGGCTGCCAACACAAGTATAGCTGCATTAACAAAAAAGGCCAGATTAAGCGCAATGGTTGAATCAATAAAATTATATTTCAATGCCCGTTTAATCCCCTCATGAGTTCGTTCAATTTTGCGCGACTGTACCAACGAAGAGTGCAGGTAAAGATTGTGCGGCATAACTGTAGCACCTATAATCCCGATAGCAATGTAAAGTGCACTTCCATCCAAGCCGGTGGGAACAAAGCCTTTTACCACTTCAGACATTTGCGGTTGCACAATTATCATCTCCAGTAAAAAAGAAAAACCGATAATGCTCACCAGCGAGATGATGAATGCCTCCATAACCCGTATGCCTTTATTAATGAGAAACAGCAGAATGAAGGAGTCAAGCACGGTAATTAACACGCCCCATAACAAAGGAAAACCAAACAGCAAATGAAGACCGATGGCCATACCAATTATCTCTGCCAAATCAGTAGCAGCAATAGCAATCTCTGCTAAACCATATAAACTGTAATTTACCCATGCCGGATAAGTATGGCGTGAAGCCTGCGCTAAGTCTAACCCGCGCACTATACCCAAACGGGCGCTTAAACTTTGTAGTAACAAAGCCATCAGGTTGGACATGAGCAAAACCCAAATGAGGCGATAACCGAATGCGCTTCCACCCGCAATATCCGTGGCCCAGTTACCCGGATCCATATACCCCACACTTACCAGATAAGCTGGTCCTATATAAGCCAGTAATGTTTTAAATGAACTCTTTTTCACCGGTACTTCTACCGATTCGTGTACTTCAGCCAATGATTTTCTTTTGTTACTCATCACGCATCAGCGACTAAAATATTTTTTGCTACCTCTTTACTTATCTGTACCGGGCTGCCTTTGCCTATTTGCAACTGCACTGAGCCATCAAATTTCAATATCTCATTCACCTTAATCTTTTTCCCTAAAAGCAAACCCGTTTTTTCAAGATACTGTAAAAACACAGGCGAGTGTTCCTTTACACCCGACATGATGACTGATTTCCCCTCTGAAATATCTGACAGTACTTTAAGCTTAGCATCTTTGATTGTTCCGTCCCTGCGGGGAATAGGGTCTCCATGCGGGTCAACGGTAGGAAAATTAAGAAAAGCATCCAGCTTATCCATCAAAACATCTGATTGAATATGCTCCAGTTGTTCCGCAATATCATGCACTTCATCCCACTTGAACTCCAGTTTTTCATGCAGAAAAACTTCCCATAAACGGTGCTTTCTTACCGTAATAACAGCTACTTTTCGACCTTTCTCTGTTAAGCTCACTCCCTGATATTTCACATAGGTAATCAGCTTTTTATCTGCTAATTTCTTAAGCATATCCGTTACCGATGCCGCTTTTGTTTTTAATTCAACAGCTATCGCATTGGTAGTAGCGCTGTCATCCTGCGACAGCTTGTAAATGGCTTTCAGGTAATTTTCTTCCGTAAACGAATACATCGGGTCAAATATAAAATATTTTTTAGACTCACCTAAATTTTTAAATTACTATAATTCACTACCTTTGAAGTATTGCATTTACAACTACTCCCATCATGATAAAAAAATTCATCGGTTACATGCTTTTCTGGAAAAAGACTGAACCTGTTACCAACAGCAACCTGCGCATGATGCACGGCATCAACCGCATTTCTATTCTTCTTTTTTTATTTGCCATAGGGGTAATCGTGGTGAGATTACTGACAAATTAGCATTTGGAACAGCTATTGCAGGCAAACACGTACAAAAAAATTACAACTTAAAATGGCAGGAATTTATTTAATCGGCTTAGTATTTTTAGGCTTGAGCATGCTGGTGAGCTGGCGATTCAAATCTAAATTCACTCAATTTTCACAGGAAGCATTGAGCAACGGATTATCAGGGGCTGAAATTGCTGAGCGTATGTTGCGTGAAAACAATATTTATGACGTTAAAGTCATCAGTACTGAGGGGCAGTTAACCGATCACTATAATCCGGAAAACAAAACCGTAAATCTGAGTAATGATGTTTTTTACGGGCGCAGTGTTGCTGCTGCTGCAGTAGCTGCTCACGAATGCGGACACGCAGTACAACATGCTACTGCATACACCTGGCTTACCATGCGTTCAAAACTGGTTCCTTTGGTAAGTATATCCTCCCGGTACATGCAATGGATTATTTTGGGAGGCATACTGCTCATCAATACTACACCGGTTTTATTGGAAATAGGCGTGGCTCTTTTTGCCGCCACCACTATTTTTACCTTTATTACATTGCCCGTAGAATTTGATGCAAGCAACAGAGCGGTAGCCTGGTTAACTTCACGTGGTATGGTTCGCTCACAGGAAGAGACTCAGGTACGTGAGTCCTTACGCTGGGCGGCCATGACTTATGTAGTTGCTGCATTATCATCTCTAGCTACACTACTTTACTATATCTCCATTCTTAATGGCAGAAGCAGAGACTAATTTTATTTTGATTAATCAACATCTACTAAACGCACGGCAAATGTCGTGCGTTTAGTATTTTTGCAGTACGCTGATGAGAAAACTTTTGAGCTTTCTGATAGCTGTAATAAGCCTTTACAGTTCGGCACAACAACCGGTGATGCTGAACGCTGAAGTTGTATCATCTCAGTTTGATAAATTTCTTACTCCCCTACCTGTTTTTAAATTCACCTCTGCTCACATCACTTTAAACAACTTGCAGGGTAACAAAAAAATGGAAAAACTACCGGTTATACTTCCTGAATTTCCACAGGAAACTGATACCGGGTATTTCTTTCTCTACAGCGGCATTAACGAAAACGGCCCAACTAAAGGCTACATTACCGTTGTGGTAAGTAATTGTTGTAATAATAAAGATGCCTATTTATACGTGGACTTAAATGCAAACCTCAATTTTACTGATGATGGAAGTCTGATTCGTATGCCTAAAGACAGGGGGTATGTTGACCTAAGTTTAACCGAAGCAGATAACCCGGCCCGTAATGTAACTTACCGACTATCCCGGTTTAATTTCTTTGGTAAGGATACCTACTTTAGTATGCTTGATGAATTTTACAGAACAGAAGAAAAAGGCCGCGCATTTGCCGGCATAAGAAATTCGTTCCGGGAACAAAGACTTAATTGCAAAGGAGGTGATTACAACTCAGGGACCGACTCTTTCACGGTTGGTTTGTTTGACGCCAATAACAATGGACTTTACAATGATAAAGGCATTGATCGCTTTTTGGTGGCTGATTACAAATCACGCGTACTGGCGGTTGAACTTGAAAAAGGGGCTTACCTGATACCTGAAAAAGGAGATTTACAGGTAGAGCGAAACGGTAATGTTTATGGAATAAAAACAAATGACGTATATGGCAACAGCATCGTCATTCTAAAAGACAGTAATGCCATTGCTCAATCTGTTTTTACAGAGGGGCAAAGACTACCTCCGCTAAAGTTTAACTCTTGGAACAATAAAAAAATACGCCTCAGACGTATCAGCAGAAAACATCCGGTTTACATTCATGTGGTTCAATTTCCATATGATAATTTTCAGCAAGACACCGCCATATTTTCAAAATTACTGAAAAAGCATCCTGACTTGCGCATTATCTGGTTGCAATACGGAGGCAAAGCAAATAACGTAAACATCATTGCCCAGCTACCCAATGTAACCTGGTACATGGGGCACACCAACCTGAAACTAAACAGGAAAATGCGTGTAAATAAATATCCGTTTGGCATTTTATTGAGACCCAAAAGAAAGGTACTTGCCTTTAACTGCAATACAACAGAACTCAACAATTTTCTGCATAAGCTATCGCTTGAGAAGGCTATCATTAATCCGTAATTCTGACGGGTGAGGTGTTGTACTACTGATTTCAGCAAGTTTTAAACCTCACTCCCGCTTATCCACAAACCTGCTTTTGTCATCCACATTGCAGTTGTTCATAAAGATAAAATATCTTGTTAGTCAGGCGATTTAAACCTGAAAAGAAATCCACACTCCAAATAAGGTGATTTTCAAAAAGCCTGTTTATCAGCACTAAGATGTTCCACGACACAAATGCTACAAGTAAATAAGCGCACGATACCTCGCTGGTTAACATATAAAGCATTTGTAAACAAGCAATTAAATCGAGATAAAAATAGATTTACCTGTTGAAAGAAATTGCTTCAGGTTAGTCCTGAAAGTCGTATTTTTACCCTTCAGTATTTTAAGCAAAACAGCACTCAGAAAGTAATGAAAGTAAAGTATTTAGGCCATTCTTGTTTCCAAATGGAGGTCAGCGGTAAAATGCTGGTGTTTGATCCGTTCATCACCCCCAACCATTTGGCCAAAAATATTTCACTTAAAGATGTTAAGGCAGACTATATACTGGTTTCTCATGCCCACCAAGACCACATGGCCGATGTATTGGAATTAGCCAAACAGCATGACTCTACTTTAATCTCCAATTGGGAAATATGTGCCTGGTTTACAGAGAAAGGTTTGCACAAAATACATCCGATGAATACCGGAGGGAAATGGTCATTCGAGTTCGGAGAAGTACAGCTCACCTCAGCCACACACTCCAGTTCTTTCCCTGATGGTACATACGGAGGAAACCCCATGGGCTTCTTACTTAAGGCTGAGAACAAAACCATTTATTATGCCGGTGATACCGCACTAAATGTGGACATGCAGCTTTTAGGTAAATACAACCGCCCCGATTTGGCCTTTTTACCCATAGGCAGTAATTTTACCATGAACCATGAAGATGCATTACTGGCTGCTGATATGATTCAATGCAACAACATTATAGGGATGCACTTTGATACCTTCCCTTACATTGTGATAAATCATGAAGAAGTCAAAAATAGCTTTACCAAAGCCGGCAAAAACATTAACCTGATGCAAATCAACGAAACAATTACTTTTTAAACTTACAGCAACTAACAATACAAGAGGATATTTGAGCAATGGGAAAAATAATAGCAATAGCTAATCAAAAAGGCGGTGTGGGCAAAACCACAACTGCCATCAATCTGGCCGCAAGTTTGGCGGTTCTGGAGTACAAAACCTTACTGGTAGATGCCGATCCACAGGCCAACTCTACTTCAGGCAATGGTTTCGACCCTAAAAATATACGAACCGGCATTTACGACTGCCTTATCAACGAAGTAGCGGCACGGGATGTAATTTTGAAAACCGACACTGATTTTCTTGACCTTTTACCTGCGAGCATTGATTTGGTTGGGGCTGAGATAGAACTGGTGGACCGCCTGAGTCGTGAACGCATGATGAAAATTGCCTTGGAAAAAGTGCGCAATGATTATGATTTTATCATTATTGATTGTTCGCCTTCACTAGGCATTATCACTACCAATGCCCTGTGCGCTGCTGATTCAGTGATTGTACCCGTTCAGTGCGAATATTTTGCATTAGAAGGTTTGGGCAAATTACTCAACACCATCAAAATTATTCAGAACAACCTGAACCCCAATCTGCAAATTGAGGGTATACTGCTTACCATGTACGATTCACGCCTGCGGTTGAGCAATCAGGTAGTAGAAGAAGTAAAAATGCACTTTCAGCAACTTGTATTTGACACCATCATTCAGCGCAATACAAAATTGAGTGAGGCGCCAAGCTTTGGTGTACCCGTTATTCAGCATGATGCTGCCAGCCGTGGAACGGTAAACTACCTGAACCTTGCGCGTGAACTGCTCACCAAAAACGGATTAACCAAAATGACTGCCGTAGATAACATCATTAACAATTAAGCGACTGAACAATACGAAACAGCCCGTTGGAGGGCAACAATATAGAGGACAAAGCACATGACAGTAACCAAAAAAGGCGGACTCGGAAGAGGATTAGCCGCACTATTAGAAAATTCAGATACCGACATTACCTCCACCGAAAATAAACCGGTAGGTTCAGTAAGCGAAATTGATATCAGCCAAATTGAGGCTAACCCGTTTCAACCACGAAATGATTTTGACCGCCAGGCACTGAATGAACTGGCAGAATCCATTAAAGTGCATGGCGTTATTCAACCCATCACGGTTCGCAAAATGGGTTTTGATAAATTTCAGATTATCTCCGGTGAACGCAGAACACGTGCTTCCATTCAAGCCGGTTTAACCAAAATACCTGCCTACATTCGCTTAGCCAACGACCAGGAAATGCTGGAGATGGCTTTGATTGAAAACATTCAACGTCAGGATTTGAATGCCATTGAAGTGGCCTTAAGTTACAAACGCCTGATTGATGAATGTACGTTAACACAGGAACAGGTGGCCGACCGTGTAGGCAAAGAAAGAAGTACTGTTGCCAATTACCTGCGCCTGCTTCGTTTGCCCGATGAGATTCAAGCCGCTATTCGTGACGGAGCTTTGAGCATGGGACATGCACGTGCCATCATCAGCATTGACGATGAAGACCAGCAAATGTTCATTTTTAATCAGATTAAAGAGGGCAGCCTCTCTGTAAGAAGAGCGGAAGAACTTGTCAGAACCCACAAGGGCAATGAACCCAGTATAAAATCTGTTTTGCCAAAGCGCACTAAAAACAGCGATGGCTTAATGCTGAATGATTATACCATTCACCAGAAAACCTTATCCAGTCAATACAACTCTAAGGTTACCCTAAAAGCAAATGATGAAGGAAGAGGCTCTCTGCAATTTCATTTCGACAACTTACAGGAATTGCAGCGATTAATTGACATGCTCGAAAATTGAGGTTAACACTCCCCATATTGACTTTTCTGTTACTGCTTACCTCGCTGCAACTAGTGGCTCAATCTGCTTTGCCCGACAGCACCGCAAAAAAGACCACAACTATAACCCCGCAACAGGACTCCGCAAAAAAACAAATCAATGCACCTGTGGCCCGAATGGATTCCCTTAAACGCGAAATCCACTCGCCCCGTAAGGCAAGTATACGCTCTGCCATATTACCGGGTTGGGGACAGGCCTACAATAAAAAATACTGGAAAATACCCATTATATACGTGGGTGCCGCTGCCCTGATTTATGGCCTGAAATGGAACCATGACAACTACAAAGACTTCAAACAACTGAGCATTTACATCAGCGACCAGGATAGCAGCACTATCCCTGTTTACAACGGACGAGTGCTTAATGAAGGGTACGCCAACTGGGCCTCAGGAAACAGGGATTATTTCCGCAAAAACCGTGACCTGTGCGCTATAGGATTGGGGGCACTGTATGTACTCAATATTATTGATGCCAATGTGGATGCACATTTATTTGAATTCAATATCAATGATGACTTATCTTTGAAGTTGCAACCTAACCTTTGGATACAACAGAATTATATGTTTGCCGGAATAGGCGCCACACTTAAACTTAAATAACGTGAGAATAGCATTACTCGGATATGGCAAAATGGGCAAGGCAGTTGAAAAAATTGCTGAGGCCCGCGGACATGAAATAGTCTACAAGATTAATCTTGAAAACGCCCACAACTTTTTATCCATCAGTTTAAAAAATGTTGATGTGGCCATTGACTTCAGTATGCCTACTTCGGCTTATGATAACATCATGAAATGTTTTGATGCCAAGGTACCGGTGGTAGTGGGTACAACAGGTTGGTACGATCAGTTTGATGCAGTAAAGGCCCGTTGTGAAAGCGAAGGACAGAGCATGATTTATTCTACCAACTTCAGCCTGGGTGTAAACATCTTTTTTAAAATCAACAAATTACTTTCTCGTTATATGGGGCAGCGCAATGATTACGATGTAATGATTGAAGAAGTACATCATACCGAAAAAAAGGACCACCCCAGCGGTACTGCCATCACATTAGCCAAACAAATTCTGGACAACAGCAACACTAAGAAAAGTTGGAAAGGGCGCCTGTTTTTTGAACACCAGCATGAAAATGTGCCCATGCAAAGTTTACAAACCGATGAAATGCTTATCGAGTCTCAACGCATCAAAGATGTACCCGGAGATCATACAGTTATATACAGTTCAGCCAATGACAGCATTGTAATTAAACATACTGCCATTACCCGGCATGGATTTGCTGAAGGTGCTGTTCTCGCTGCAGAATGGATACAAGGCAAAAAAGGTTTATTCACTATGGAAGACCTGCTCAAACTTGATTAACTATACTACTGATTACTATATTTCGTTTACTACGTATCATTTTAGCACTTACGAATGAATTTCTTTAAAAACTTCTTTGCCATTTTAACCAAGCGTGAAAAAACCGGCTTCTGGTTTCTCACTGCACTTAATGTGTTGCTCTTTCTGCTGCTTATCGCCTTTACCCCGGTAAGTTTTGTTACACCTGTTACGCTGGTTATACTTACACAGGTTATACTTTTTGCTTACTATTACTTTATCAATAAACTGGAGCGCAAAAGTAAAACCCGTGAATGGATTGATGCAATTGCCTTTGCAGTAGTTGCGGCTACTTTAATAAGAGGTTTGTTCTTAGAAGCCTACACCATACCTACCCCATCCATGGAAAAATCATTGCTGGTAGGCGATTTCCTTTTTGTAAGCAAATACCACTACGGTCCGCGTGTACCTATGACACCCATCTCCTTCCCTTTTGCTCACCATACCATGCCCGTGTTAGGCACCAAAGCTTACTCTGAAGCAATAAAATTACCTTACTACCGCCTGCCGGGTTTTACTACCATCAAAAATAATGATGTGGTAGTTTTTAATTACCCCGCTGAAAACGAAGGACGGCCCGTTGATAAAAAAGAGAATTACATTAAACGTTGCATTGCCATACCGGGCGATTCGGTTTCGTTGGTTGACGGACAAGTATTCGTGAACGGACAAGCGAATGAAAATGCGCCCCGCATGCAAATGATTTACCATGTAAAAACAAAAGACGGTAATGGTTTCGACTCTTTATATCTGAAAAAAATTGATGCCAATATGTTGCAAATACTCACCAATCAGGGTGATTTTCAAATGCAGATTAAAGAAGAGACAGTCCCTGTTTTTAAAGGCATGGAAAACGTACAATCCATTGAGCCCATCGTTCAAACACGTGGTGAGTTCATGGATTTTATTTACCCTTTCAGAAAAGAAATACCTTGGAACGTAGACAACTACGGACCACTTTACATACCTAAAGCAGGAGACAACATTTCTCTCACACAAATGAACTACTGGTTGTATGAAAAAGCCATCCGCGACTATGAGGGTAACCCCACGCTAAAAATGGAAAATGGTAAAGTGTACATCAAAAATAAAGAAATTACTTCGTACACTTTTCAACGCAACTACTACTTTATGATGGGTGATAACCGCCATTTCTCTGCCGACTCACGCTTTTGGGGTATGGTACCGGATGATCACATCGTTGGTAAAGCTGTATTCATCTGGATGAGCTGGGATGCCAATGAAAGTAACATCTTTAAAAAAGTGCGTTGGAACAGACTGTTTAACCTGATTCATTAAGGCATCATTCATTCCTGCCGCTATAGAACTATTTCCCTTTTTGCATATTGGTCGAATTTAACATTTACTTAAGGTTAATACTTTTAGTTTGTGCTTAAATTTACCACATGAAATCCTCATATTTTCGACTGTTATTTCTACTCCCATTTTTTGCACTGGGTTATATCAAAAGTATAGCTCAATGCAATCCCAACGACTCTGTTCCTTTCAGCACAGATTCTACTCACCTTACTGTTTGGAACGGTAATAAGTATGTTCCCTTCTTTGTAAAAGGGGTTAATCTGGGAGCTTCTATTCCGGGTAAGTTCCCGGGTGAGCTGGATGTTAGCAAACTGCAGTACATCAATTGGATTATACAGATGCGCGAAGCAGGTTTCAATGTTATTCGCCTGTACACCTTGCACTACCCGCACTTCTATCAGGTACTTGATTCCATTAACGATGCTAATCCTCAAAAGCCGGTATTCATTTTTCAGGGTATATGGCTGGATGAGGAACCTGTAGGATACACGCATGATTTATATGAACTCACTACCATCTTTGACGAAGAGATTCAGAACAATATCAACTGCATACATGGCAACAACAATATTGCTCAACGACCCGGCAAAGCTTGGGGCAGCTATACGGTTGATGTTTCCAAATGGACTATGGGTTATATCATTGGCAGGGAAGTATACCCGAATGAGGTTTTAAATGCGAATAACAATCACACCGGCAATACTGCATTTTACGGAGCACGTGTTGCCATTACCAGTACCACTCCTGCTGAGGCTTGGGTAGCAGGGCGGCTCAACCGCCTGGTTACTTACGAGTACCAATATTACCAAACCATGCGCCCGGTAAGTTTCTCCAGCTGGCCAACACTTGATCCTTTGAATCATCCGCAAGAGCCTGCACGAGATGAAGATACCGCCAGCCTGAGTATGGCCAACCTTGACATGAGTAACTCACCTGCAGGTTATTTTGCAAGTTATCACGCTTATCCGTATTACCCGGATTTTATGAGTACAGATTCAAAATATACGCCTTTCAAAGACGAGACGGGACAGAACAGTTACCTGGGCTACCTCACCTACTTGAAACAAGTATATAAAAAATTCCCGCTCATTATTGCAGAATATGGTGTACCCAGCAGTTGGGTCTCCGCTCACTTTGCACAAAGCGGTATGCACCACGGAGGTTTTGATGAACGTGCCCAGGGTGAAAACAACATGCGCATTCTCCGTAACATTGAAACCTCGGGTTGCGGAGGAGGAATGGTATTTGCCTGGATTGACGAATGGTTTAAACGCACATGGATAGCCGATCCGCTGGACTATGTAACCGACAGTCGAATCCTTTGGCACAACCTCAGCTCTCCGGAACAAAACTTCGGCCTCATCGGATTTCAGAGACCATTTAATTTGCAAAGCTGGCAAACGTTTTCACCCGGCTCACCTGTAAGAGAGATAAAAGCTTTTGCTGATTATGATTTTTTCCATATGCAACTCGATTTGTTAAACCCACTCGCTTTACAAGATACAGTTTGGATTGCTTTGGACACTTATGCTCCGTCTTTGGGTGAATCAGCTTTACCTGATGGACATATGGTGAGTAACCGCGCTGAGTTTGCACTGCGCATAACCAATTATTCCGCTCAGCTTTTTGTAACTGAAGCTTATGATTTATTTGGCATATGGCACAATACTTCAACACCTGAACAACAATACCATTCTGTGGTAAGCAACGGTGGCAAATGGAATATACTGCGCATGCGGAACAACAGCTTCTATTCGGATGTGCAATACATAGGTAACCTGCAACTGCACAAAGGCGGGCTGTTACCCTCTTCCAAAGATGCAGTCACAATTTACGATGACCATATTGAAGTAAAACTCCCCTGGAATTACCTGCATTTTGTGGCACCTGATAAAAAAAGAGTATTTCATGATTACCGCAATCAACCCGGAGATAAAGATACCACGTCTGATGGTATTGCCGTCACTATATTACACAACGGTTACACCTTATCACCTTCCACACGTTTCAGATGGAACGATTGGAACACGGCCTTAGATGTAGTGGAACACCATAAAGAATCATACTACATTATGAAAGACCAACTACCACTGTTTAACTCAGCAGCTGTGACACGTTGTGACCAGTACATCATTACCGGCACCACACAACCTGACGCCATAACTGTAGCCAACGGAGTGTTAAAGAATGATTTTGATATGGACGGCAACACGCTGGAAGCAGTACTGATAAAAAACCCTGCAAACGGCAAAGTGGACTTAAATCGTGATGGCTCTTTTACCTACACACCCAATGCCGGCTATACCGGTGCGGATGTATTTGAGTACAGTGTGTACGATGGAAGGAGCCTTTCGGAACCTACTAAGGTTTTTGTTCAGGTTAGTTTTGCGGCCTCCATTCAAAAACCGGAGCAGGAAAATGACAATTTATTTGTCATATATCCGAATCCCGGTAATGGCAGGTTCACCATAAAATCAGAACAGCTCATTCATGATGTCACAGTATTTAATGTCCGCGGAGAAAAGTTGGGCACTATGCCTTTGAATAGCAAAAGTGAACACATCAATATCAGCCATCTGGATGCAGGAATATATTTCATTAAAGCTACCATAGGTAAACAAGCTTTAGTGAAACGGGTGATGTTGGTGAAAAATTAAAATCAGGAATACTTTACTTCCATTGTATGAATAAAAGAATTCATTAAGTGCTTCACATGCTCCAATGTGACTTCATCAGTAATGGAATTTCCTTTCACTTTTGTTTTTACATAGGATATTAACAATTGAGATGACTCCGGAATATTTGCTTCAATTATATGTAAAGTTTCAAGTAACGACCTGTGACCTTTTTGCCCCACTGAGGATGCGGTAATTAATGCAGTAGGTTTGTGCGAAAATTCCATGGAGGAAACCGTCCAGTCAATTGCATTTTTTAAGGAGCCAGGCACACCCATAGCATACTCAGGGGTGCAGATGAGAATGCCCTCTACTCCTTGCAGCAGCTTGCGAAAATCAGCAACGGCCTGTGGTGGATTATCGTTATCCAAATCAGGATTAAAATGAGGTACAAGAGCAATACCCGGAGCAATTACCACATCTAACTTATCTGCATACAACTCTTGTATAGCATGAATTAAATTCAGGTTGGTAGAGTGATCTCTGGTACTCCCTGATATGGCTGCAATCTTGTACTTCTTTGTCATATGCTAATCTTTTGTGGCTATAATGGTGACCAACCTGTTCACCACAACATTACATTCTATACGCAGGCCATTGGCTTCCAATAGTTGTGTCACATGTGCTGTGGTCAACCTGACTTTCTTGTATGCACTTACCTTTTGCAACCATCCGGTGGCTGTTTTTTCATGGAGCAAATCTGTTACCGTTACACTATTCTCCTCATAGTCCAATATGCAGGTAAGTATTCTTGTATCATCACTTTTAACCGGAATAAAACGACTGTTGCCGGTGAGTGGTTCACTATAATCACGAAACGAAAGCAACACCCTACCTCCCTTAACAAGCGTAACAGAAATGTCTTTGATGAACTGTTCTACTTCACCTTTATTGTCAAGGTGCGCGAGTGTATCACCACAACATAAAATAAGTTCAGGTTCATATGGAGCAAATTTGTTCACATGCCTGATATCTTCATGTATTACATCTACAGATAAGCCTTTCGTATGTTCTTTCAACTCATCGAGTAGTTGTTGGTTAAAATCAACGGATATTACTTTAAATCCAAGCTTAGCCAGCGGTACAGTTTGCAATCCGTGTCCTGCACCTAAATCTAATGCTGTTTTTGAATGTGAAGGATAAATACCTTGCTCTCTCAAAAATTGCAGAAATTCATTTTGTTTGGTATCAAAATCTCCCGCCATCCAGGAGTAGAAGTTCCCAAGGTGATTAGCGTAATGTTCTTTGACAGTCACTTATTGTAAGGAAAATAACTACTTCTTCTCCGTAAAAATTCTGAATTTACCTAATCCCCATTTTTGCAGGCGGTAAATAAAAGAGGTACGCAATACACCCAAACCATAGGTTACACTGCGCGAGAAATTAATGGATGAGGCTTCTTCAAAATATTTAGTAGGGCAGGTTACTTCGGCTATTTCAAAGCCGGCATAAAACACCTGAGCTGCCATCTCATTATCAAACACAAAATCATCGGAACAGGTTTGGTAATTAACTGTACGTAATACCTCTCCGCTAAAGGCTCGGTAACCGGTGTGGTACTCCGAAAGCTTTTGTCCCATCAATATATTTTGTGTAAGTGTGAGTACCCGGTTAAAGAAATACTTGTACAATGGCATGCCCCCTCTTAATGCACCACGACCCAGTATACGTGAACCAAACACCGCAGGATACACCTCATACGCAATAATGCTGGCCATAGCCGTAATAAGCTTAGGGGTATACTGGTAATCGGGATGCAGCATAATTACTATATCTGCATTTAATGAAAGGGCTGTATTGTAACAGGTTTTCTGGTTGCCACCGTAGCCTTTGTTCTTTTCGTGTTTAATTACGTTACGTATGCCCAGTTTGGTTCCAATCTCTGAGGTATTGTCTTTACTCGCATCATCTACCAGCACTACATCGTCTACAATATCAAAAGGGATTTCACTGTAGGTACGTTCAATGGTTAGGGCTGCATTGTAAGCAGGCAAAACCACAACTATTTTTTTTCCGTTTAACATGTCAGTTGCAAAGATGCATTAAAAAAATAATAACCAGATAAAGAGTAAAACAGGCAGCAGGATAGGAATGCTGTAGCGCCCTATATAGGCACCGAAAGAGGGCATTTTAACTCCTGCATGTTCCGCAATGGCTTTCACCATAAAATTAGGTCCGTTGCCAATATAGGTCATGGCTCCGAAAAACACGGAACCCACCGACACTGCAGCTAATAGAATGACCCCTTCGCTGTGTACCAGCTGCCGCACATGCTCCACATTGTTTACACTTAACCCCATAGAAGAAAGTATAACAGCCAGCACATTCATGTAAGTAGGCGCATTATCCAACACACTGGAAAATATTCCGGAACCGAAATAGATGAGAGCGGGTGTAAGGTGTATATCCGCTCCGGCAGTTTGCATAGTATGTTCCAGCAGTTGCAGGGCGGGCACCATGCATAAAAAAATTCCGAAGAAAAGGTAAGCCACTTCTTTTATAGGTTCAAAACTGAACTCATTACTTTGCATAGCATGTTTATTCGCTGTTTTGTAGCACAGGTAGGCAATACTCAATTGCAAGATCTCCCGGATAAACGACACCTTTTTACCGTGAATTTCGAAACAGGGTAAGCCGTCTATTACGTTAGGGTCAATAAAAACAGAAGCTATACCTAAACCCAACCAGATAAAATTTTGTGAACCGTTGATGATAAATTTGTTGGTATATCGGGCACTGTCGTCCACATCATCCAATGCGGTGTTACGTTTTTCAAAGAAGTAAAAAATAATAAGTAAAAGCAGATTAGCTATTAACCACTGCGGCCACAAATGCGAAAGCGTCCATTGAAAAGGAACACCTTTCAAAAAACCCATGAACAAAGGCGGATCACCAATGGGCGTTAATAAACCTCCCAAATTGGATACGATGAAGATAAAAAACACAATGTGATACGGTTGTAAACGGTAACGGTTAATGCGCATAAACGGCCGAATCAATAACACCGATGCACCGGTGGTACCCATCACGTTGGTGAGTATAGCTGCCAGAAAAAGAAAGATAATGTTGGTGGTAGCTTTTGATTCCACATCCACAAACAGGTACACGCCTCCGCTGGCTATAAATAATACCGTAAGCAAGCTGATAAAGGAAATATACTCGGCTAAGGTTTCTAAAGGCAACCAGGGCTCGTGCATAAAAAACACGTAATAGGCCGCTACCAGTATACCTGATCCGATGCTGATACGTACATAGTTTTTGTGCCAGAAATGCGGCATCATTACCGGACCAATGGCAATGAGCAGCAGTAATGACACAAAGGGCAATATGAGCCACACTGGAGGAATAGCTACAGATAATAACATGGGCCAAATATACAGTCCGCAAATGATTTAGCCTAAGACACAGCTTAAAACCCTGTTTTTAAAAGACAAAAAGCACAGGGTGAAAGTTTACACTGAAAACAGTAATTTCGTGATGTGCGAAATCCCAATACTGATCCGGACGAGGAACAACTTTCTCCGGTAGACAAAGACATTGAAAAAGTACTGCGACCGGCTTCCTTTGAAGACTTTACCGGTCAGGATAAAATTATTGAAAACCTGCGCGTATTTGTGGGTGCAGCCAAACAACGGGGCGAAGCACTGGACCACGTGTTGCTGCACGGCCCTCCGGGATTGGGTAAAACCACCCTGTCGCACATTATTGCCAATGAATTGGGCTCCAATATCAAAATTACTTCAGGGCCGGTAATGGAAAAACCAGGTGATTTAGCCGGACTACTCACCAACCTCGAAGAAGGTGATGTGTTGTTTATTGATGAGATTCACCGCCTGAGTGCCGTGGTGGAAGAGTACCTGTACTCGGCAATGGAAGACTACAAAATCGACATCATGATTGACTCCGGGCCCAATGCCCGTTCCATACAAATTACGCTTAACCCGTTTACATTAATTGGTGCCACTACACGTTCCGGCTTACTCACCTCTCCCCTGCGCGCTCGTTTTGGTATCAATGCCCGTTTGGAGTATTATGATGTGGCTTTATTAACCGGAATTGTAAAACGCTCTTCAGCAATTATCAAAACAGATATTGACGATAATGCAGCCAAAGAAATTGCCCGAAGAAGCAGAGGAACGCCCAGAATTGCTAATGCCCTTTTACGCAGAACACGCGACTTTGCTCAAATAAAAGGCAACGGTAGTATTGACATTGAAATTGCCCGATATGCGTTAAATGCATTAAACGTAGACACCATGGGGCTGGATGAAATGGACAACAAAATACTGCTTACCATTATAGAAAAATTCAAAGGCGGACCGGTAGGATTAAACACCATTGCCACCGCCATAAGCGAAGACCCCGGAACCGTAGAAGAAGTTTATGAACCTTACCTGATACAGGAAGGTTTTCTGATGCGTACACCGCGCGGAAGAGAAGTAACTGAAACCGCTTACCGGCATTTAGGAAAAATACCCAGCAAAGGTGGAGGACTCTTTGACCAATAATTGCCTGCTTATTGTACCTCTTATCAATATGTGGTGCGGCACTCTGTAGTTAGATATCATGCTTTCCCTTTCACAACAAATAAAACACAAAGCGCAGGAGTTGGGATTCAGTTCTTGTGGCATAAGTAAAGCTGATTTTCTGGAGGAAGAAGCACCTCGTTTAGAAGCCTGGTTGAAAGCAGGAAAACACGGACAGATGCAGTACATGGAGAATCACTTCGACAAACGTCTAGACCCGAGACTGCTTGTACCCGGAGCTAAATCAGTGATATCTCTTTTATTGAATTACTACACTCCCGAAAAACAAACAGATGCCCACGCCCCCAAATTGTCCATGTATGCTTACGGAGAAGATTACCACACCGTAATCAAAGACAAACTGTTTGAGTTGCTGCAATTCATACAATCAACAACAGGTGAAGTAGGCGGTAGAGCATTTGTAGACTCTGCTCCTGTGCTTGACCGTGCCTGGGCACGCAAAAGCGGCTTGGGATGGATTGGTAAAAATGCCAACCTTATTTCTAAAAAAAGCGGCTCGTTCTTTTTTATTGCTGAACTGATTGTAGATATTGAACTGGAATACGATGGTGCCGTAACTGACCACTGCGGCACTTGCACTGCCTGTATTGATGCCTGCCCTACAGAAGCAATTGTGGATGCCCGTGTGGTAGATGGAAGCAAATGCATATCTTACCTTACTATTGAACTACGGGAGGCCATTCCGCAGGAGTTTAAAGGAAAGATGGATAACTGGATGTTTGGCTGTGATGTGTGCCAGCAAGTTTGCCCCTGGAACAGATTCAGTGAACCACACCAGGAAAAACGTTTTGCACCCGATAAACGTTTATTGCACATGACAGATCAGGAATGGATAGACATAACGGAAGAAACCTTCGGACAGTTATTCGCGAAATCGGCTGTAAAAAGAGCCAAATTCAACGGACTCAAAAAAAACCTTACCTTTTTATCTAAGGATTGACAACCTTTGTGAAGTTTGCCATGACTATTAAAGCAACCACCGCATTGAAACAATTATTCATTTTACTACTTATTTGTGCACTGCACCTCAGTGTTGTTGCTCAAGATACAATTCCCTCGTCAGAACAAAAGCCGGGGAAGCTGTGGTATGGCGTAAAACTTAACGGCAACCGCACCATTTTGGGCAGTAACAAAAGCGATTCCATCAACGGGGCCTTCAGCGTGGGCGGAGGTTTTTTCGCAGCGTATTCCGTAAACAAATATTTCAGGCCACAGTTGGAAGTGGAATACTCTACCATCAGTTTTGTTAAAACTACTGATGAACGTACCAACAAAAATTACCTTGATTTAGGGTTAAATTTTCTGATTACGCCAGGCAACAGAACTACATTACAACTTATGGGAGGTTTTCAGGCATCTATCTGCCAGGGCATTACCAACCATGTACTCAGCGGCTCCAGCATTAGCGGAACCACTAAACAATATGATAAATCAGAAACAGGCAGAGTTGATTACCAATGGACCGCAGGAGCATCTATACCTGCCAGCGATAAGGTTGATTTTTTTGTAAAATACCACAAGACAATTACCGGCTCTACCACGCCACAACAAGTAAAAGGTAAAACGGATTACCTGCAATTCGGCATCACCGTTAACCTGAATAAATTTATAGAAGACAATCAGTTGCCTTCAGCTGAGGAACTGGAAGAAGTAAAAGACAACCGCACACTGGGTGAAGGCGGGGTGTTGCTCGTACGTCTTAATTACAACCTGCCACTTATAAAATGGTATGAGGAAAACAAACGATGGGCTGAGGCCGATAGCGTGCGAAGACAAAACGATAACTTCAATAAAACCTTAATGCAGGCATTTAAAAAATACTACACCTTCAGTAAGGTGTACTTCTTTAAAGATGATAAGAGTTACGAAGTTGCCGGTGGCAGCCCCGAAGGCATATTTGTGAACGACAGTCTGGAAATTGATTCGTCTCAAAGCATCCTTGGTAAACGTTTTCTAATTGCTGAAATTGGCTTTGTTGAATCCTTTACCGGAAGTACTATTGACAACATGATGGTGGTGTTAAACTCTAAATTCAAACAGATGAAAAGCCCGTTCCCTTATTCTACCAATAACCTCAAAGCTTTTCAAACCTACCGCAGGTACCTTACTGACAAAAAAGAAGAGGATTTTAAAAACGCTCTTGAACTACAAGTCTATGTGCTTAATAAACGCATCAGCGCTTATTACCAGGAATACAACCCCAACAAATAATTAATGAATGCGGTCGCCCCGCAGGTCAAGTGAGGCAAGAATAGCCACCTCGGCATCGAGTAATTCCTGCCAGCGTTTTTTCACGTATTCCTCCGGCATATGCCTTTTAGCCAAATCAATAAACATGCGGTAATGTCCGGCTTCCGACACCATAAATTCATGGTAAAATTCTCTGAAGTATTCATCCTCCATGTGGATGGACAATAACCTGAAACGTTCACAACTTCTTGCCTCAATAAGGGCATTCACCAGCAGATGCTCCACCAGATGCAATTCTCTTGAGCCCCCTTTGTAAATTTGCTTGAGCAGTTGTGCCACATACTCATCCTTGCGCTGAACACCCAACTTAAGTCCTCTTTTATCCAGCTCTTTAACTACTTTCCTAAAATGGCCCCACTCTTCTGCTACTAAGGGAGTAATTTCCTCCACAATGCCTTCTTTATCGGCATATTTTACAATCAGTGTTATTCCGTTGGTTGCAGCTTTTTGCTCACAATAAGCATGGTCGGTAAGAATTTCCTCAAGCTGTTTTTCAGCAATGTTCACCCAGCGCGGATCTGTGGGTAGTTTGAGTCCCAGCATAAAATCAGGAAGAGAAGTACTTCTCTTTAAGTTCCCTCAGGCGTTCAACGGCCAATGGTTTGGTGATATAATCTGATACCTCTTCATAAACTCTGGAGTGTTCCACATCTTCGCGGTACAAGGAAGATGACAGCATAAAAATAAGCACACGTTTAGGCAACTTCGGCTTCATCTCCTTGAACTTATCTAAAAAGTCCCAACCATTTTTACCCGGCATATTGATATCCAGAAAAACTAAGTCGGGAAGGCCGTCTGCATTGGAGATATTATTTTCAAGAATGGCCATGCCGTCATCGGCACTTAGCACGCACTCCACCTTATCAGTTAAACCGGAGAGTTTGATAATTCTTGAGCAGACAAAATTATTGATGGTGTCATCATCAATAATAAGAACATATTTTGCTTCAGGCATGTAAGTCGGATTAGTTTGATAATCTATGGAACAAATATAAATTATAATTTTTCTATATAATCGAGGTCTTTTCCAAAAGTTTCTTTCACGTACAATGTGGCCACAAATGCCAGCAACATAGCCGCAACTCCCACTATTAAGGCACTGTTTATTACACCAAAATTCCCTTTTAACAGAATAAAAATACTGGTCATGGGATAAACTGCACCCCGCACAAAGTTGGGTACCGTGGTGGTAACTGTAGAACGCAAATTGGTGCCAAACTGCTCAGCAGCAATGGTAACAAACAATGCCCAAAAACCGGTGGCAGCACCCAATAGGAAACATTGCATATAAAACCAGGAGATACTGCTGCCGGGAGAAAAAAGAAACAACAGCGTAAAAAGCATGTTCAATACTATAAACAGCAGCACCACTTTTTTGCGGCTCTTCCACACCTGACTTAATACTCCGCTGATTAAATCGCCAACCGACAAACCGATGTAAGCATACATAATGGATTTGCCCGCCATTACCGGCTCTGAGATATTAAGTGCTTTGCCGAACTCCGGAGAAAAAATAATAAGAATACCAATAGTAAACCAAACCGGTAGCCCAATAAGTATGGAAGCAAAATAACGTTTAAACCGGGAAGTATTATTGAATAATGAAATGAACGAACCTTTACGAACATCACTGTGTTTGAGCTGACTGAACATGCCTGATTCAAGGGCACCCACGCGCATAACCAACAGCAGCATACCTAAACCTCCGCCCACATAATAAGCCGTGCGCCAGTTAAAATAGTCGCCCACTATAGCTGCCAACACTGCACCCAGTGCACCGAATACCACAACAACCATAGTGCCCCAGCCTCGCTTGTCCTTGTGCATGGTTTCACTTACTAAAGTAATACCGGCTCCAAGTTCACCGGCCAAACCCACGCCAGCAATAAACCGGATGATGGCATAGGTGTTTATATCTGTTACCATACCATTGGCAATATTGGCTGCTGAGTACATAAATATAGAACCGAACAAAACAGAGATTCGTCCTTTTACATCTCCTAAAACTCCCCACAGAATACCGCCTACCAGCATACCCAACATTTGCATGTTGAGTAAATCAACACCGCGATCCATCAATTCGCTTCCCGTGAAACCCAGTTCTTTTAAACTCGGGTTACGTACTATACCGAACAGAATAAGATCATATATATCTACAAAGTAGCCCAGTGCAGCTACTATAACCAGCTTATTGATTCCTTTGGTTTGCATTAGCCAAATATAGGAAAAATGATGAATGCACTCAGAACAATTCCGAAAGACGCTGACAGAGTTGTTCTAAAAACTGTCTATCCACCTCATCAAAATGACTGAGGTGTTCACTATCGGCATCCAAAACGGCCAGCACCTGTTCACCTTTTTTAATGGGTACCACTATCTCTGAACGAGAAGCGCTGCTGCAGGCAATATGTCCGGGAAACTGCTCCACATCAGGCACTACAATAGTTTCTTTTTTAACCCAACTGCTTCCGCACACACCTTTACCTGATGCAATGCGCGTGCAAGCCACCGGCCCTTGGAACGGACCAAGCACCAATTCATTTTCTTTTACCAGATAAAAACCAATCCACCACCACTGAAACGTTTCTTTTAATGCGGCTGCCACATTGGCCAGATTGGCTGTTAAGTCGGGCTCTCCTTCAACAAGTGCATAGATTTGCGGAAGCAAGGAAGTATACCTTTTTTCTTTTGACAAGTGAGGTAAAGAGTGAAGTTCGTGCATGAGGTTTAAATTAAAATATCTGCGGAAGTAAGCCTCCGCAGATATTTAGTTTATGAGTTAATGAATAAACGTCTTAGTTTTTATAGGGTAGAAAGCTGTATTTCTTTCCGAAGTACAGTTGTTGCTCCAGGAAATTCTCCGGAATTTCTAGTTTCACGTTCTTCACTTTCTCCCCTTCCATTTCAGCTGTGAGCTGTGGTTGTAAGAATCCTTTGTAAGCAGCAACATTCAATTTATTGAAACGGTCCTTTACTTCTTTCAGCAATTCCTGATCTACTTTTACACCATAGCTTTCCACTAAATCAGTAGCTGCCTTAAAATCACCTTCTGATTTTATCCGCTGAATTTCGCTCAACAATGCTCCGAATAATTTACGTAGTTTGTCATAGTCATTCACTTTTACATACGTCTTACCATCACGTTTTACGTATTCGATTACATTTTCTGCCTTGCCTTTTTCATACGCCCATTTAGCCACCAGCTGGCGATTACGCATGTGTGCTTCTTCCATATGTTCACCTAAGTTGAGGCGGGTAAGTTGTGTTATTAAACCATTCATGATGTAATTATCGTATTCAGCCTTACCTACTTCTAAAGAAGGCATCACACCCATCTCCACCAGTTTATTATCCAGTACATAATATAAGGCCACTAAATCAGCACGTGCTTCTTCAAGTGTGGAAGCATAGTTTTTCAACGTTTGGTCGGGGTCACCCACACCTTTGTTGATTTGTCCTGAGGCGTGACCGATTACCTCGTGCATATCGGTATGCAAATCACCGGCCAGTGAGGCAAACTCTTTGGCGCGTTTAATCTGTTCTTCGCTTACAGCAAATTCTTTGAGCATGGGGCTGGTTTTTCCTGCCTCATTGTAAGCATGCACAATGTTACCCAATGAAACTGATTTTGAACCGTGCTGCTGACGAATCCAGTTGGCATTAGGCAGGTTGATACCAATAGGCGTAGAAGGTGCAGCATCTCCCGCTTCCTGAATTACTGTAATCACCTTAGCCGTAATTCCTTTTACTTCTTTCTTTTTGTGATTGGGTTGTATAGGTGAATTATCTTCAAACCATTGTGCTTCTTTGGCAATAGCGGCAATACGTTTAGTGGCTTCCATGTCTTTCATGCTTACCACACTTTCGTAAGAGGCGCGTTTACCTATGGCATCGCCATATACTTCTATAAATCCGTTTACAACATCCAAGCGTGAATTAACATCATTCACCCAGGCAATATTGTACTCGTCCCATTTTTTCAAGTCACCGGTTTTGTAATACTCCACCAACAACTGCAACGTTTTTTTCTGTTGGTCGTTTTCAGCTACTGTTACTGCTTTTTCGAGCCAGTAAACAATTTTCTCAATAGCCGGGCTGTACATCCCTCCTACTTTCCATACCTTCTCGGTAAGTTTTCCGTTCTCTTTTACCATTTTAGAATTCAGGCCCCAAGAGATCGGAGTTGTATCTGTGGCATCTATTTTACCTGCATAATATGCTTCTACTTCCTGTTGTGTAACGCCTTCGTAAAAATTATTGGCAGAAGCAACCACGTTGTCAATACCGGATGCGAGATCCACTATTTTGTTGTCCACTTTCGCATCGAACAACACAGGATTTAGCATAGCAATTAATTGATCCACTGATTGGCCCTCATCCAGCGGAAGTTGAGCCACATCTGCACCATTCACCAACTCGGCAAAATATGTCTGATCAAATTCAGGCATAATCTTCAGATTAGAATAATGGTGGTGAATACCGTTGCTGAAGAACACGCGCTTGGCATACGTTTCAAATTTTTTCCAGTTATCCGATTTCCTGTCGGCTTTGGATGTTTCGAAAACAGCTTCCAAAACTTTACGTATGCGCAGGTTGTGCTTATACTTCTGATCCCAGATAATATCCCGCCCGCACAAAGCGGCTTCGGTTAAGTAATAAGCTAGTTCTTTTTGCTGAGCAGAGAGTTCGTTAAAACCGGGTACCTCATAACGTAATACCTCCAAATCAGCAAAACGATCAGCTGATACTTTGAAAGTGGATTCGGTTGTTTGGCCTGACTCTTTAGTTGTTGAATTGTTACACGCGGAGAATAATCCCGCAGCTAATATTCCCATAGCCAGTGAATGATTTAGTTTAAATGACATAAGCTGTTTGAATTGTGTTATCTATACAAAACAACAGCATTACGCCCACAAATCAAAAGTTGAGCCTGTTTTGCAGGCAGATTATCGACTAATGCACTATAGAAACCTTTCGAAGTTGCGATTCTCCCTGCGAGTTCAGTAAACGTAGCGTATAAAAACCTGCGGGCAATTGAACCGTAGATATGTCTGTTTGGGATTGAGTAGAAAATCCTGATGCCACTGTATTTCCGGCAGAAGAAAACATTTCCCAACTAAAGGTTGACCAATTATTCCCAACGGCATCAATCGTTAACCTTTGATTTACCGGATTGGGATACACGTTGGCCTTCATCACCTGCGGCAATGGAGAGACACCCGTGTTCAGATTACAAACCAGTTTATTTATTTCGGTCCACATTTCTTTGTCAAACACTACAGGCACCAAACTGCTGTCGGCAGCGGGATTACCCATGCGCACCACCACTATTTTTTGCGAGGGCCACACGTACAATTTCTGGTCATTTTTTCCCAGAGCCGCATAAACTTCATCGGGTGCAGGGGGACAAATATCTCCCTGAAAAGTAAGGTTGGTGCCCGGCAGTTTGTGTGATGATTTTCCGTTGAGCCACCACAAATAACCATACGACTGGTTAAGGTTCTGTGAGGTATTAATCATCTCGCGGTAGTAAGTAGTGTCTTTAAGCAAGGTATCTCCGTTCCACACTCCTTTGTTCAGCATAAGCAATCCAAAGCGTGCCATGTTGCGGGGCTTGGAATAAAACACTCCGTCCAACCACAAACCAAATGCACCCGTTCTGTTGGATAAACGGGTATTGGTAAATTGCTGATAAGTAATTCCGGAAGCATTCTCTAAAACATCCTGCAACAACAAATATGGTGCATTGTGGTAAAACCATTGTGAACCTGCATCGGCTTTGTATTTGAGGCAGGCTGGTAACTTGCAATCCCAGTCGGGTATAATGTAGTCTAAACCGGTGGTCATGGTGAGTTGGTGACGCACAGTGATGAGTCGTTCTTTTTCTGGCGGACAGGTGGTCCACCCTGTTCCCAAGTACTTGGAAGTAGAATCATAAATGGAGAGTTTCCCTTCCTGTTGAGCCATACCCACTAAAAAGGAGGTAACCGTTTTGCCTGCTGAGGCCCAATACCACAAAGAGTCTTTAGTAAATGTATCGAAGTATTTTTCTACCACAATTTTTCCGTCTTTCAAAATAATAAATGCTTTGGTGTTGTTGCGCTGAAGCAAATCATACAAAGAATCAATGCGCTCTGTACACCAGCCTAATTGTTGCGGACTGATGGTATCCCAATTGGCCCCAAGTATGGGCGGAAAATACAATTGCGCTTTAGATGTTAAAGACAGGCTGACCAGCAGCACCAGAGTGGTAAGTATTTTTTTCATGATAAAAATTTAGAACTAAGATACAGGGATTACCCGTTGGTTTAACTCTGTACAAATATTTATTTTCAGGTGTAAGTGCTTTCCATTATACTTGTTGAACAATAAAAAAGATGTTACCCAACGGACCAATAGGCGTATTTGATTCAGGTTACGGCGGACTAACCGTATTAAAGGAAATGGTAAAACTTTTACCGCAATACGATTACATTTATCTGGGTGATAATGCACGGGCACCCTACGGTAACCGCTCCTTTGAAACCGTTTACCATTACACGCTGGAGTGTGTAAAACATTTGTTCAACGAAGGTTGTCCGTTGGTTATTCTGGCTTGCAACACCGCATCAGCCAAGGCATTGCGCACCATTCAGCAAAAAGACCTGCCGGACATTCATCCTGATTTAAGGGTGTTGGGGGTTATACGCCCCACTACTGAAGTGATTGGCAACTACACTAAAACAGGGCACGTAGGCATTATGGGCACCAGCGGAACCGTTGCCTCCAACTCCTACCCTGTAGAAATTGAAAAACTTTTTCCGAATGTTATGGTGCACCAGGAAGCCTGCCCCATGTGGGTGCCTCTGGTAGAAAACAATGAACACCTGAGCAACGGTGCCGACTATTTCATTAAGCAACACATTGACCACCTGTTGCAGCAGGATAAAGACATTGATACCATTTTACTGGGATGCACACATTACCCTTTGCTCACTGATAAAATAAAAAAACATGTGCCTGCCGGAATGAAAATTATTTCTCAAGGCGAAATTGTAGCGCACAGTTTGCAACAGTATTTTGAACGTCATCCCAACATGAACAATGCCTGCAGTAAAAATGGTTCACGCAGATTTTTAACAACGGATGATACCGACTCCTTTAACAAGCATGCCGCCATCTTTTTTGGCGAAGAGGTAAAGTCAACACATGTAGCGTGGTAATTACCTTGCTATCACTGCAATATTTTTTCCTTTGCCACGCTCATTTTTGATAAATAGTTCTATTTTGCAGAACCAAAAAACAAATCATGAGTATCTGGAGAAAAAAATCATTAGACGCTCTGTTAGCGCAGGCAGAAGGAAGCAAACTTAAACGGACTTTAGGAGCAAGAAGTTTAATTACACTAGGAATCGGAGCCATTATAGGGGCCGGATTATTTGTAAGAACTGCTGCTGCTGCCGCAGAGGCTGCGGGTTCAGGAGTTACACTTTCGTTTATGGTTGCCGCAATAGGTTGCGCATTTGCCGGATTATGTTATGCAGAGTTTGCTGCCATGATACCCATTTCAGGAAGTGCCTATGCTTACTCGTTTGTTACGATGGGCGAACTGGTGGCCTGGATTATCGGATGGTCATTAATTATGGAATATGCCTTGGGTGCAGCAACCGTTTCAATAGCTTGGAGCGAATACCTGAACAATTTATCAGGTAACGCCATACCGTATGAATGGTGTCACTCTCCTTTTGAAAGATTGTACCGCATATCGGGTGAAGGTTTGGCTCAAATTCAGGCAGCGTTCCCCAATTGGAAAGGCATAGAAAACGGCATTCTGAGTGCAGAACAGTTTGAAAAACTTACTCCGGAACTTGCTTCATCAGTTCAGGTATTTTCAGGTATCATTAACCTGCCTGCTTTGGTTATTCTTTTTGCATTAACGCTTCTGCTCATCAAAGGCACACAAGAATCAGCTTTGGTAAATGCCATCATTGTTTTTATAAAGGTGGCCATAGTATTGGTTTTCATTACCATTGGATGGGGCTTTATTAAGCCTGAAAATCATACCCCGTATTTAATTCCTGAAGGCACCATTGGCCACGGAGGAATATTTGAATGGGGATGGGGCGGTGTACTGGGTGGTGCAGCCATTGTATTCTTTGCCTTTATAGGTTTTGATGCCGTAAGTACCACTGCACAGGAAGCTAAAAATCCCAAACGGGATATGCCAATCGGTATACTGGGTTCTTTGCTGTTGTGTACTGTACTTTACATACTATTCGGACATGTGCTTACAGGAGTAGCGCATTGGAGCGAATTTGAAACTGCCGGAAAAGAGGCCTCTGTTTCTTACGTTATTCAAACCTACATGAAGGGGTATGAGTGGTTAGGTACAGGCGTAACCTTAGCTATTCTGGCCGGTTTTTCTTCCGTAATATTAGTGATGCTTATGGGACAAAGCCGTGTGTTTTATTCCATGAGTAAAGATGGTTTGCTTCCTCCTGCTTTCGGAGAACTGCACCCCAAATTCCACACTCCGTTTAAAGCCAACTGGATATTGTTCATTTTTGTAGGAGCCTTTGCTGCTTTTGTACCGGGTAGTATTGCCGGTGACTTAACCTCTTTCGGAACTTTGTTTGCCTTTGTGCTGGTGAGTGCCGGCATATTAATTATGCGTAAAAGTAACCCCGATATTAATCGTCCGTTTAAAACTCCGCTTGTTCCGCTTGTTCCTATACTGGGCGTTTTAGTATGTACCATGATGATTGTTGCATTGGATGCTTTTACACTCAAAGCAGCAGCTATATGGATGCTCATCGGGCTTGTTATTTATTTCGGATACAGCAGAAAAAGATCACACTTGCATCCGCAGAAGTAGAATAGTCTAAGGCGTAATCAGATTGTGGTTGGTAAGGATATTTATCCTTACCCTTCTTCTTGTTAAAATTTTAAACTGGAGAATAGCTGACGGGTTGTTCTTAACAGATTGTACCGGCAGGAGAATTAGCGATCTTGAACAACATATTTAATACAATCATCTTGTCTATCAAATGGGACGTTAATAGAATCTATGAACCTCATTGTAAAACAATCCTCATTAAGCCCTTCATCTAAAGGATATTTTAAAACTGTAAAAACACAATTTGCTTTGTTCATTATTTTGGGCTTTTGGTACAAACTATCATTAATATTTAGAAAAATGGATGTTTGTATATTAGGTACTGAAGGTGCAAAAAAAATCAATTCAATTGTATCTCCTTTCATTAAAGGTTTAGTAGTGTCTCCGTACTTATAAAAATCGATACAAAAATCAGGTAATCCAAAATCTCTCTTAAAACTGCCATCCTTATTGTAGAATCTTGAATAAAGCCATCCTGAATCACAAGGCAAAAAGTAATATTGTTTGATGCTTTTATCTTCAAAATACACTACCCTTTCCATCAGCTTATCATGGTAATGAATTTCTGTACTATCCAAAATATTATCGCTATAATACTCTATAGATATAATTCTAAGGGTACTATCTAACATAATTATTTTAGATGTGTGTACTTCATTTGATGCACAACCGGCTATTAAATTGGCTATGCAAAAAACAAAGAACAAATTAGCAATGAGGGTTTTTACTACTACCATGTATTTTTTTACTGCTTAAAGTGCAATTTAGCAAATAAAAAAGGGACTCCGTGAAGTCCCTTTTTTATTATAACGTATATGGATTACTATTCCTTACTCTTATCTACGGCAATTACCACAGGTAATTTGAGCTTATTCACTATATCCAGTACTTTCATCATCTCATCAACGGAGATGGTGCGATCCATATGAAGTACAATGGAAGGTTGTTCTTTACCTCTAATTTTTAACGCAAGATCCCTTTCAAAGTTGGCAAGACTCACCTCGTCTTTTTCCAGGTAATAACGTAAGTCCTGGGTAATGTAAACGTGCAGGGGTTGTTTAGGCGGCACTGAGTTTACTGATTGTGCACGGGGCAACAAAAGGCGAATGGCGCTGGGAGTGGCCAGTGTAGAGATGATGAGAAAAAACAACATGAGAAAGAACAGGATATCAGACAGCGCCCCTGCCTGCACCTCTGCATGTGCTGCTTTTCTTCTGCGGAAATTCATTAGTTTACCGGCTTATAAAGTATATCAACAAACTCAATCGCTGTCACTTCCATTCTGTTTACCAAACGTTCAATTTTAGTATTGAGGTAAGTGTAGAAGATGTAGGCAATTACACCTACGATAAGACCCGATGCGGAGGTAATCATTTTCACATAAATACCGCTGGAGATAATACCGATACTGATGTTATCAGAAATAGAGATGTCATAGAACGCTTTAATCATACCTATTACCGTACCCAGAAACCCGAACATAGGTGCAATAGCCGCAATGGCTGAGAGTAAACTTATGTTCTTTTCCATTTTGTATACCTCTACTCGTGCCGTATTTTCAATGGCACTTTCAATGTCGCGTATAGGAGTGCCTACACGCGATAGACCCTTTAAAATGAGGTTCGAAAAAGGTGACGGGTTGCGGTTACAAAACGCTTCACAGGCTTTAATATCATTGCGCATTAACATGTCCCGAATATTATTCATCATGTTGACATCTATCTTACCGGCCTTGTTAATGTATAGGAGACGCTCAATAAAGAGGTAAACTGCTCCGATGGAAAGTACAAAAATGGGGATCATGATGGCCCCGCCCTTAACAATCAGTGAAAAAATGGACAAGCCTTCGGGCTGTGGAGTTGCTGCTGCAGGGGCAGGAGCGGCCGTTGTAATCTGAAGGAGAATAGTTGCTAATTCCATATACTAAAATGTTTTATCAAACATACAAATTGAGACAATTTTGTAACGCATAAGTTACGCACAAATTGTAACTAACAGAAAAGGGAACCCACATCGGGTTCCCTTTTCTGTTATAAAAACCAATAACTCTTAGTTTTCTTTTTTGATGTATTTATCAAAGTCAATTACGATAGGAGTCGCAATACCGATAGATGAGATGGTACCGAATACCACACCCACTAACAGGGCAAAGGTGAATCCTTTAATAATTTCACCGCCAAACAGGAACAACACCAAACACACCATAAATACGGTTAACGAGGTAATTACGGTACGGTTTAGGGTACTGTTTAACGCGTTGTTGATTACGGCCTTCTTATCAGTAGCCAGTTTGTGGTTCAACAGGTACTCACGTACACGGTCAAACACCACCACCGTATCATTAATAGAGAAACCGATAATGGTTAACACTGCTGCTATAAAGGCCTGATCTACTTCCATGGTGAAAGGTAAAACACCGTCAAAAATAGAATAGAAACTTACCATCATCATCACGTCATGCGCTAAGGCTATGATTGCTCCCAGAGCATACTGCCATTTACGGAAACGGATGAGGATGTATAATCCTATACCAAACAGCGAAACGAGAACCGCTATAATAGATGCATTACGAATATCATTGGCAATGGTTGGTCCAACCTTAGCTGAGCTCAGCATTTCGGCTTTGCTGTCAAGTGCTTTTACTCCTCCCAATACCTTTGCTTCCACTTTTTCGCTGGCATCAGCGGATTGTTCATCAATGAGGTAAGAGGTAGTAATTTTATACTTGTTGTCGGTACCAAAAGTTTTTACTTCAACTGAAGCTGGGATGTCTTTCTTCAATGCTTCAGCAATATCTCCGCTGGAAATAGGTTGCTCAAACTGCACTACGTATGTCCATCCTCCTTTAAAGTCAACACCAAGCGTAAGACCTTTGGTAGCCAATGAAATTATACCACCCAGAATAATGATGCTGGAGAAAGCGTAGTATTTAAAACGGTTACCCACAAAGTCAAAGTTCACATTTTTGAACAGGTTGCGACTCATGTTGGTTACAAAGGTGATAGGCTTGTTGCGGTCAAGGTTCCACTCCATGAATATGCGGGTAAGCAACACAGCAGTAAACATAGAAGAGATAATACCGATGATGAGGGTTACAGCAAAACCTTGTACAGGTCCGGTTCCGAATACCATCAGCGCTATACCGGCAATCAGGGTAGTTAAGTTACCATCCACAATGGATGAGTTTGCGTTTTTGTATCCGTCAGTTATGGCATTTCGCAACGACTTACCTAAACTCAGTTCTTCTTTTACACGCTCATTAATCAGTACGTTCGCGTCAACCGCCATACCAATGGTAAGTACGATACCGGCAATACCGGGAAGGGTTAAAGCCGCACCATACGATGCCAGCACACCCAGAATAAAGAATACGTTAGCAAACACCGCCAAATCTGAAATCATACCTGATTTGCCGTAGTATGCAATCATGAACAGAATGATGATGATAAACGAGGCTACCATAGAAAGTAAACCCTGGCTTATGGCTTCCTGTCCTAAAGAAGGACCTACAATAGCTTCTTCCACAATGCGGGTAGGAGCGGGTAGTTTACCTGATTTAAGAATATTCGCTAAGTCAATAGCTTCTTCATTGGTGAAACTTCCGTTAATGCTGGAACGTCCGTTGGGAATTTCACTTTGAACGGTAGGGGCTGAATACACCCTGTCATCCAACACAATGGCCACACTTTTACCGATGCTTTTTCCGGTTAAGGATTTCCATACGCGGGCACCTTCAGTGTTCATGCTCATGGAAATTTCGATGCTGCCTGACTGCGATACATCTCTGCGGGCATCGGTAATTACATCACCTTCCAAAGCAGCACCACCGTCTTTACTTACACGTATAGCATACAAGGCCAAACGCTCTTCTTTTTCATCAAATGCTTTAGCTGCCCAAAGGAACTTGATGGTAGAAGGCATGGCAGAAGCTACTTCAGGCATGCTGAGGTAAGAATTGATTTTTGCCGTATCGCGTATTAAGGCTGAACCTACTACCGGTCCTTTAACTAAATTTTGTTTATCGTCAATAGAAGGGAACAACAAGGTGAACAACAAAGGATTTTCTCTGCGAAACTCTGCTTCCGATTTTTGCTTGCTGGTATCCTGCTTGGCTGAATCAGCAGCTGCAGTTAGGTTCTTACTGCTATCTGTTGAAGCGGCTGAAGATTTAAGCAACGATAATTCTTCTTTTTGAGTAGTATCAGCTGAAGCAGTTGTAGTACTGTCTGTCGAGGCCACTGAAGTTGAATCGTCTTTGGTTTCTTCGGTTATTACACCCTGCATTTTAGCAATGGTGCTGTTAGCCGTTTGTATGAAAGGCAGCGCCTCATTGTTATCATAGGTTTCCCAAAACTGTAAACGAGCCGAACCCTGTAAGAGTTTACGTACACGCTCAGGATTATCTACACCGGGCAATTCAACCAGAATACGACCTGATGAACCCAGCTTTTGAATGTTGGGCTGCGTTACACCAAACTTGTCGATACGTGCACGAAGAATCTGGAACGAACGGTCAATGGCCTGATTGGCTTCTTCGGAAATAAACTTCAGCACCTCTTCATTGGTTGAACTCAACGTGATGCGGTCTTTGTTTTCCTTGGTAGCAAATAACCCTGATAATTTACCTGAGGGGGCCAGTTCAGCATAAGCTTCTCCAAAAAGTGTTACGTAATCTTTCTGACTGGTCTTTAATCTTTCGTTGGCTGTTTCGATTGCTTTGTTGAAGGCGGCATCGGGGTTATTACCCGAAAGCGAACGCACCATCTCTGCCAATGATACTTCCAGCGTAACGTTCATACCACCTTGCAGGTCGAGACCCAGGTTTAACTCACGTTCTTTACATTCCAGGTAAGTGAATCCCAACCATACTTTTTCACGAGCAATGGAATCAAGGTAATAACGCTCTTTGGCTTTATCACCGTTTCCGAATTCCTTTGCCTCGTTTTCAACACTGTTGGTCTTCCACGTGAATGTAAGCTGATAAGCACATATCACAGTAAGCAAAATCGAGAATAGCTTAATAGCTCCTTTACTTTTCATTTGATAGCTCTGTTTTATTCGTTGTTATTGGTTTCTTTCAAAATTGCGAAGCGGCAAATATAGACTCTGCCCCTCAGATTTCAAAAAGAGTTAAATTGCCTGTATATCAGCAATTTTACGCCTTTGGGTTAAGACTCACCAAAAAAATGGTAGTTTTATTGCGGTCGCGGCCATACCTGAATTTTTCCAGGGCTTCCTCAATACTGCGGCCATGAAAATAGGAAGTTCTTACTCCCTGCTCCCCTGTGGCACTCCATTGAATGGTGTAAGAATCGAAATGGTCGCGATAGCCACGTGCATAGGCCAGCGACTTATTCAATACATCCAGTTTATCTACTCCTACTTCAGCATGAAATAAAAACATCTGGTTGTAGCGCGGGTTAATTGTTTCAATAAACAGTTGAATATTGCCGTTGCGTTCGCTGTAGTTAAAATTAACCTGATGGTTACTGTCTTGCCCCAATAGATTTTTGATTTCCTGTTCGATGCTCAGTGCCCTTAAGGTATCTTCTGCATTCAGTTCTTTCATGTGTATCTGTAAATGTGTTTGCTTGTATGTCTGTTTGCCTGCTTATCTGCCGGTAAGTGCCGACTCACTCAGTTTTACCCTGAAGTGGTTTTCTATCACGTTTAAGCTGTTGTTAAAATGGGCGTTGTTGTTCACAATCATATCGGCTGCATTTTTAAACGGCAGCAGGTATTTCTCATAAGCCGGCAACACGTGGTTTTTCCATTGGTAAATAACCTGGTCATAAGGAATGCCTCGCTCTGTGGTGTCTCTCCGTATGCGTCTTTCCAGCTTTACATCATCGGCCGCATCAATAAACACCTTTAAATCGAGCAGCTTAAAAATTTCTTCAAACCAAAAAATGAACAGCCCTTCAATCACAATAATGCGGGCGGGTTCAAAACGCAAAGTATCAGGCTCCTCTCCTTCTATCTGAAACTTGTATTCTTTACGATCTACTACTTTACCGTTTTTCAAATCCTGCAAATCAGCAATAAAACGGGCGTAATCAATGCACTCGGGCAAGTCGAAATTCACCTGTCCGTTGTGGTCGTAAATGTGATGTTCTGAGGAGCGGTAATAGTTATCCTGCGAAATAATGCACAACTCCGAAGCGGAAAACAATTCACGCAGGGAATGTAAAAAACGGGTTTTGCCCGAAGCGCTGCCACCCGAAATACCTACGAGATATGGATAATTTGTTGCCGGAGTATTCACTGTTTATGGCACAAATGTATAGTTTAGTACAGGTTTTTCAAGGGCTATTTCTCACCCCGTGTATTATTTCCGTTCGCCCTGCCTCCTCTTTCCGTTCATCGTCATTTTTCTACGTTTCACTGAAAGTAATTTGATTTTTAACGGTAAAAAATGTAAACTAAGGAAACTTTAAGAGTATTTTTTGTTTCCTGTGTACATTTAATATATATCTTTGCCCCCGAAATGAGCGAAACAAATCCGGTAGAAGAAAAGATTATCACCACTGCAAAGGGCATGTTTATGCGCTATGGCATCAAAAGCATTACTATGGATGATGTGGCAAGGGAACTGGCAATTTCGAAAAAAACACTGTACCAATACTGTACTGATAAAAATGACCTGGTGCAAAAAGTATTTACCCGCCACATTGAACAGGTAAGTAAGGAGTGTAGTGTAGCCTGTACCGATGTATCGAACCCCATTGAACAACTGTTGAAATTGAGTGTGATGCGCGCTGAGGACCTCAACAACATGCACCCTGCCCTGTTGTATGACCTCAAAAAATATTACCCTGAACAATGGCAGGAGCTGGATAAGTACAAGAATGAATTCATTTTCGGGATGATATGGAAAAACCTGGAACAGGGTAAAGCCACCGGACTTTACCGCGAAGACATTAACCACGAAATAGTAGCCAGGTTTTATGTTTATCTGGTGGATACCGTGCTGGACGTAGACGGACTGATGCGAAAAAAATATGACGGTAAAATATTGCACCACGAGATGGTTACTTACCACCTCAGGGCTATTTGCACCAAAAAAGGATTAGACTACCTCAACAAAAAAATAAAGGACTCAACTATTTAATAAATATGAAAACACGTATGTATAAATTCCTCTTATCTGTCGCTTGCTTCATGTCTTTGGGAGCAGCTGCATTTGCGCAAAAAGACAGCACCGGCAACACTTACAGCCTCAAGGAAGCTGTAGAGTATGCTAAAAAGAACAACTACAGTTTACAAAATGCTCAACTTGATGAACAGGCAGCCCGGCAAAAGGTGAAAGAAACCACAGCCATGGGCTTACCACAGGTAAACGGCAGTATTGGTTTTAACAACAACTTTTCGTTGCAACCCTTCTTTTTCGGAATGGGCGACCCCATCCGTGCAGGTGCCAAGATAACCGGTAACGGAGGCGTTACGGCCAATCAGTTAATTTTTGACGGATCTTATCTGGTGGGTTTGCAAGCGGCCAAAGAGTATGTGAAATTATCTAAACAGGTTTCGGCAAAAAGCGAACTGGAAACTGAAATAAGTGTAGCCAAAGCTTATTATCTGGTGTTGATTGCCGAAGAGAATATCGGCTTACTTGAAAGCAACCTGAAACAACTGGAAAAAACCCTGTCGGATACCAAGGCTTTAAACAAAAGTGGTTTTGCGGAGAAAACAGATGTGGACCGACTGGAACTGGCGGTATCGAATATCAAACTTCAGAAAGAGAAACTGATGGATCAACGCGAACTGGCTTCCAAACTGCTCAAAATGCAAATGGGTATTTCGGTAAACCAATCCATTCGTCTTACCGATAAATTGGAAACCTTGTATTCAGCCAACCTGCAACTGAATGAAAAAGCAACGGCCAACCCATCGAACAGAATCGAGTACCAGTTGGTGAGCCAGCAAATTCGTTTAAATGAGCTCAACAAAAAACGGTACAAAGCGGGTTACCTGCCTTCTTTATCTGCTATATATTCCTACAACATGAATTCGTTCCGCAACAGTTCATTCAAACCCCTTACCAGTGATAGCTGGTACAGCTCCTCATTTATGGGTATCAGTTTGAACATGCCCATTTTTGATGGCTTCCGCAAACAGTCATTAATTCAACAAAGTAAAATTGACTTACAGAAGTTAGACAACAATAGAAAAAATCTGGAGAATGCCTTAACCATGGAAACATTTCAGGCGCAAACCAATTATGAAACTTCAGTAAAACAAATTGACATACGCAAAGGCAACATGAAACTGGCTGAAGACATTTACCGTTCAGTAAACCTGAAGTATAAAAACGGTGTAGGATCAGCTTTTGAACTCACACAGGCCGAGACTGATTTAAAAACCGCACAGGTAAATTACCTCACTGCGGTGTATGAATTGCTGGTAGCCAAAATAGAACTTAACAAAGCCTTAGGAAAAACTATTATCAACTAATTTTAAAATACAACTTACCAATGAAAACATATATCCATAAAATTACCTTGTACACTGCTGCATTAGCTGTAATGGTTACAGTTGCCTGCGGAGGAGATTCTGCATTAGAAAAGAAAAAAGCAGAACTCGAAGAATTAAAAGGTTCACAAAAAGAAGTGGCCGAAAAAATTAAAACCTTAGAGGCAGAGATTGCCAAATTGGATACTACGCTGATAGTAACTGAAAAAGAAAAAACAGTGGCCGTTACCGCTGTGGCAGTACAAAACTTTGTACACAGCATTGACGTGCAAGGACAGGTTGACGGTGATGAGAACATTGCCATTACCGCCAAATCAGCCGGTGTAATTAAACGTGTAAATGTGAGAGTAGGACAAACCGTTCAAAAAGACCAGATACTGGCTGAAATTGAAAACGACATTGTGCGCACACAAATCACCGACCTCAAATCGTCTCTTGCTTTAGCAACAGATATGTTCAACAAACAGAAAAGTTTGTGGGATCAGAAAATAGGTACTGAAGTGCAGTACCTGCAAGCCAAAAACACCAAAGAATCATTGGAAGCCAAACTGGCCACACTCAATGAAACGTTGGACATGTACCTCATTAAATCACCCATAAGCGGTACGGTAGATAACCTGCCCGTTAAACTGGGACAAATGGTTGCTCCGGGTGTTTTATGCGCACAGGTAGTCAACTTCGGCAGCCTTAAAATACGTGCTGAATTATCTGAATCTTACTCTGCCAATGTGAAAGAAGGCAATGAAGTGGAATTGTTTTTCCCTGACATTAACCGCACCATCAAATCAAAGGTGAGTTATGTGGCACAAGCCATCAACCCCATGACACGTACGTTTGGCGTAGAGATTGACCTGCCTTCTGAAAAAGCATTTCGCCCTAACATGGTAGCGGTTATCCGTATTGTAGATTACAACAACAGCAAGGCCATTGTGGTACCTGTAAACACCATTCAATCTATGGACGGACATGACCACTTGTACATTGCCACCCGCAAAGGCAATCGCATGGTGGCCACCAAACGCGATGTAAAAGTTGGCCCGGTGTACAACGGAAAAGCCGAGATAACAGAAGGATTGCTGGAAGGTGACCAACTCATTACCTCAGGCTATCAGGATTTGAATGACAACGAACTTATTCGCTATTAATACCTATTTGAATATATAGTCATGCTTGATATTAAAAAAGAATTTAAGCCCTCCAGTTGGGCCATAGACAACAAAACCAGTATCTACATTCTGGCCATCATACTTACGCTGGCCGGTATATTCGGATATAACTCCTTACCTAAGGAACAATTTCCTGAGGTAAAGTTCCCCAGCATTCTGGTTACTACCGTGTACCCGGGAACCTCTCCTAAAGATATGGAATCACTGGTAACTAAAGTGATTGAAAAACAGGTAAAATCTATTACCGGTGTAAAGAAAGTAACCAGTACCTCAGTGCAAGACTTCTCGTTGATTAACGTAGAATTCAATACCGATCAGGACGTAGATAAAGCCTTGCAACGTGTAAAAGATGCGGTAGATAAATCTAAAAACGATTTACCTACCAACATGCCCGATGATCCGCAGGTAATTGATATTGACGTATCACAAATGCCCATTATGAATGTGCACGTGTACGGTGATTATCCGCTGGATAAAATGAAAAAATATGCAGATGATTTAAAAGACAGAATCGAGGGACTGAAAGAAATTACCCGCGTTGATTTGATTGGTGCACTGGAACGTGAAATTCAGATTAACGTTGACATGTATAAAGCTGAAGTAGCCAACATTACGTTCTATGATATCTCACAAGCCATCAGTTCAGAGAACATGACCATCTCCGGTGGATTGGTAAACATGGACGGAATTAAACGTTCCATTAACGTTGTGGGCCAGTATGAAGACGTTAAAAAACTGGGCGATATCATCATTCGCGGTAGCACCGGTGCCACAGTTTATTTAAAAGACATTGCCGAGATTGTTGACGGTTACGAAGAAAAAGAAAGTTATGCCCGCTTAAATCACTCCAACGTAATTACCCTGAACGTGATTAAACGCAGCGGTGAAAACCTGATTGAAGCGTCAGATAAAATCAATGCCATCTGCAAAGAGATGGATGAAAAATACTTTCCTAAACAATTGAGTGTTGCTATTACAGGCGACCGGTCAGAACAAACCCGCAGCACATTAAACGAGCTCATCAACACCATCATTATCGGTTTTATTCTGGTAACGGTAATCCTCATGTTCTTTATGGGAACCACCAATGCGATTTTCGTAGGTCTTTCCGTACCCCTCTCCTGCTTTATTGCATTTCTGGTGTTCCCGGGCATAGGCTTTACCATGAACATGATTGTGTTGTTTGCCTTCCTGCTCGCATTGGGTATTGTGGTAGATGATGCCATTGTGGTAATTGAAAACACGCACCGCATATTTGCCAATGGGAAAATGCCCATTAAGCAAGCCGCTAAACTGGCTGCGGGCGAGGTATTCTTACCGGTATTCTCCGGCACCATGACCACCCTCGCTCCTTTTATTCCTTTGGCTTTCTGGCAGGGTGTAATCGGTAAATTTATGTTCTTCTTACCTGTTACCTTAATTGTAACCCTACTCGCTTCGTTGGTAGTGGCCTATATTTTTAATCCGGTGTTTGCAGTTGATTTTATGAAAACACATGAGGAAGAAGAACGTGCCCGCAAAGACAGCAAAAAACACAGGAAAACTTCCATCGGATTTGCTATTGTTGTTACCATATCTTACGCAACCGGCAGTTTCGGCTTTGGTAACTTTGTAGTAACCATGTACGGACTGTATGCCCTCAACCGTTTTGTGTTGCCTGACATCATTCAGAAATTCCAAAACAAAGTATGGCCCAAAGTACAGAACACCTACAAGAACATTATGGAATGGGCACTGGTAGGCTCACGCCCAGTGTGGTTGCTGGTAGGTACATTCGGATTACTTATTTTCTCCTTTGTACTCACCGCCATTGTGAAGCCTAGCGTAGTATTTTTCCCGCAGGCTGAACCCAACTTTATCTACACCTACATCACCATGCCTGTTGGAACCGACCAGGCGTACACCGATTCAGTAACCAAAATTGTAGAGAACCGCGTGTACAAAGTGTTGGGTGAAAAGAATGATTTGGTTAAATCTGTTATCTCCAACGTAGCTGTGGGCGCAGGTGATCCGCAACAATTTGAACAAAACTTTAACGCCAATCCTAACCTGGGTAAAGTAACGGTGGCCTTCGTACAATTCAGTCAGCGTAACGGAAAATCAACGGCTGAATACCTTGATAAAATCCGTACAGCTGTAAAAGGAATTCCCGGAGCTGAAATTACCGTAGAGCAGGAACAAGGCGGCCCGCCAACTGGTAAGCCGGTGGCCATTGAAATTACCGCTGAGAGTTTTGAAGAACTTACGGCTGTGTCAAAAGACATACAACGTTACATTGACTCGCTGCAAATTGGCGGTATCGAAGAATTAAAGAGTGACTTGCAAAACAACAAGCCCGAAGTAGTGGTAGAGATTGACCGTGAGCGGGCCAACCGCGAAGGCATAAGCACCGCACAAATAGGTATGGAACTGCGCACGGCCATTTTCGGAAAAGAAGCGTCTAAGTATAAAGATGCCAACGATGAATATCCTATACAAGTGCGTTACAAAGAAGAACAACGTAACAACTTAAATGCGTTGATGAACTTAAAACTCACCTTCCGCGACATGAACATGGGTGGTGTGGTGCGCCAGATACCGCTCTCGTCTGTAGCCAAAATACGCTACGCCAATACTTACGGAGGCATTAAACGTAAAAACGAAAAGCGCATGGTCATTTTAGGATCCAACGTGTTGAGCGGATACAATGCAAATGAAATAGTAGCACAGGTGGATGAGGCACTTAAGAACTACAAACTGCCCACCGGAGTAGCTGTAAAAATGGCCGGTGAACAGGAAGAACAAGCAGAAACTGGTGCCTTCTTAGGTCGTGCCTTAATGATATCACTCGGGCTCATCTTCCTTATTCTGGTTACACAGTTTAACTCTTTTAGCAAACCGTTGATTATTATCTCTGAGATTGTACTCAGCTTAATAGGTGTGTTGTTGGGCTTCTCCATCTTTAACATGGAAATTTCCATCATCATGACCGGTATTGGTATTGTGGCACTGGCCGGTATAGTGGTACGTAACGGTATATTGCTGGTAGAGTTTACCGAGATATTGTTACATGAAGGTATGCCGCTCAAAGAAGCCATTATTGAAGCCGGACGCACACGTATGACCCCGGTAATCTTAACCGCCTCGGCCACCATTTTAGGATTGGTACCGTTGGCCGTAGGTTTAAACATTGACTTTATTTCTTTGTTCAGTGAGTTTAACCCGCACCTGCACTTTGGGGGCGATAACGTGGCCTTCTGGGGCCCGCTCAGCTGGACCATGATTTTCGGATTGGGCTTTGCCACCTTCTTAACCCTTATACTGGTACCGGCTATGCTCTACATCAGTGAAGGATTAAAACTAAAGCTCAAGGCCAAAAAAGCTGCACAGGCAGCACATTAAATTGCAACAGTAGTGCAAGGCAGGAAACTGCTGAGTGACTGTATTTTTTCATAATAGTTAGGTTTAGGTTCTGAAAGGCCCCTTCTCTCGCTCACGCGGGAGGAGGGCTTTTTAGTTTTAGGGGCATTGGGGAATACAAACGAAGTTTTTTATCTTAGTTGCAGATATATAAGTTAGGTGCAATTTAACAAATCGTGAAACAATGAACATAAGAAAAAGCAGTTTCCATCCAAATTGTGAGATGAATGACAAACACAATTTCAAACCCTACAATCTAATTGAAAGAGATGGGACTATTTATGAACGAATTTTTCTTGATGTACCTGACCCAAGTTTTCGTGAATATTTGATTTGTATGCATTATTTAAAACATCAGGTTAAAATATTCGCGGACAGACCAATCGGAATTAATATTATTTCACGTGACAACCCTTGGGATTTTAAAATTGAAACAAGCGATAAAGAGGAATTTAATGTTGAGATAACTGCAATTGCGAATGATGATTTTTCTTTTGAAAAAATGAAACGAGAGGATAGATTAGCTATAAAAAGTAACAAAGATAAATTGCCTATTCATGAATTGGTAAAGTTAAACTCATTCTTCCCAACTGAAAAAACGAATGAACTAATTAAACGACTTTTGGAAAACGGTCATTCGCAAAAAGATTTCGTGGACAATCCTTATAAAGGTAATTATCCAAATATTTTTTTGAGCAGCTCGAATTACATCGAGAAAAATCTTGAAAATTTATTGCGTGTTGCTATCTCAAAAAAGGAAACAAAAAAACATAAAGAGAAAAATAAAACGGTTCTTTTGATTGATAACAGAACCTTAAAATATGAAATATCAGATTTTTTCGAGGCTTTTAAAGCTATTGTGGATATAACTGATAAAAGCAGTTTTAGAGAAATCTGGCTTTACACAGGTTATTGTAGCGATAACAATGGAAACAACGCTGAATATAGTTTAGCACCAATCAAAACAACTGAAAAACAAAGCAAATTATTAATTGAATTAACTAATAAAAATAGACCTAACGAAAATGGTGTCGTTTATGTATAAAAAACTTTAGCTAATCGAGTAGACAACCCTCACTCGCGCGCGTTTGTTAACGCGTGTGCATTCACTACTTACAACGGGTATAAACGTTTATATCTGTTTAACACAAAACGCTTGTTCTTAGCGCATATCTGTCCCTTTTGGCGGTATAAGCGAAAGTTTTTATCTTAGTTGCGTAGATATACAAGTTATGTGCAAGTTTAAAACAGACCACTATGAATTACTCGACAGAATATTTAATAACTATTGAATCTAAAGGAGGCTTCTGCAACTCTATAGACACTTTCAACAATCTTTTGAAGGCATACTCAGAAATTAATATCAAGAATGGAAAAATACAATTCAAAACAATTGAAGTTGGTTACATAATTAATACGGACGAAATTCCCAATCAAAATCAAAGATATTTTCATGTATGTCTTACACTCACTGACATAAAAAACGAAAGCGTATTTCTTGAATTGCTAAAAATGTTTAGGGATATTATTTACAAGGCTAACGGAAAGATAAGCATTCTTTGGGACGATTTATCAACCTATTACAGTTCAAAGAGCTATCCCTTAATACATAAAACTGAGAATCTCTTAAGAAAATTGATCTCAAAATTCATGTTAATTAATCTCGGTATGGAGTGGAGTTCCCAAACAGTTCCCTCTGAGGTTCAAAAGTCAATTAAAAATAAACGTTCTCAATCAGGTATTACAGACATTTTGCATGATGTTGATTTCATTCAGCTTTCAGACTTTCTCTTTAAGAAATATCAAACCAAAAGTTTAGCATCCCTCTTTAGCCTTATAGAAACCATTAAAACAGACTCGGATTTTGACAACAAAATATTGCTAGAGTATATCCCTAAATCGAATTGGGAAAGATATTTTTCAGATTTGGTTGATTGTGACGACACTTATCTATTGAAAAGATGGGAGAAGTTATATGAACTTCGGTGTCTGATTGCTCACAATACAGTTATTTCAAACAGAGATTTCACCGAAATTAAGTCTTTATGTAAGGAAATAGATGATAAACTTATTGAAGCCATAAATGACCTAGATAAAGTTGTCATTCCAGAAAGCGATATTGAGGTTCTTCATGAAAATGTTGCAAGTAACCTTAATGAACTCAATGGTGCTTTTCTCGAAGAATGGAAAACTCTACATTCAAATATTCTAAATTTGGTAATTGATTTAGAACTCACCGAAGAGGAGTTGAAGATGAAAATTACCATAAGTAGTTTAATGAAGTTAGTCGAAAAATATAAGCTCCTCGAACAGAAACAAATTCATAAAATTAATGAATTGAGGCATGTTAGACATCAAGTCGTGCATGAAACAACTAAGAAACTTACGGAAAAGCAACTCGAAGAAAAAACAAATGAGCTAAAAATGTTATCCTTAGAAATTAAATCTCTTGAAAAACCTGTACATAAGATCGGGTTGGCGTAATTAAAAAAAATGAGTATGGACTTATCATTACCTTCACTCGCGCGCGTTTGTTAACGCGTGTGCATTTTTAACATACAGGCTTTAATATGAAGACAAAATGAAAATCCCTACCATACACGGATACATAGACAGAAGAATATTAATCAACTTCACTGCTGACCCAAAAGTAGTGGAGAAAATTATTCCATATCCCTTTAGGCCCAAAATATATAAAGACAAAGCTGTTGTCGGAATTTGTTTAATCAGGTTGAAAAGCATTAAACCAAAGGGATTGCCTGATTTCATTGGTGTAAACTCTGAAAATGGTGCGCATAGAATTGCTGTTGAATGGGACGAAGACGGGGAGATAAAATCAGGAGTTTATATACCACGCAGAGACACCTCTTTAAAATTAAACACACTTGTTGGCGGACGAATATTTCCCGGCAAATGCTATTACGCAAAATTCAATGTAGAAGAAAACAACGGAAATTATCATATCGACTTTAAAAGCTCAGATGATACCGAAATTTTAATAGATGCCCGAGAAACAACACTGTTTAGCAGCCAATCTGTTTTCGGTACGTTAGAAAATGCTTCTGCCTTTTTTGAACGAGGTGACCTTGGATATTCACCTAACAAAGACAAATTTGAGGGATTAAGACTAAAAGCCTATAAATGGGAGGTTAGACCACTTGACGTATTGAGTGTAAAATCAAGTTTTTTTGAAGATGAAAACATTTTCCCAAAAGGTTCAGTGACTTTTGACAATGCATTACTTATGACCAACATTGAACACGAATGGAATAGTGAGGTTAACAAATAAACCCATCCTAATCATAGGCTCCTGCCTACGATTCTACTTTTATGTAGCTTGTAGCTACAAAGCTCCTACCCTTTTAAAACGCACAGGATACAGAATCATCAAGACTATTTTTCATCTCATCTGTCAGACGCATAGCGCGTCAGACAGATGAGGAAGGAGGATCTGCATTTTTTGAACATGGTCTGACGCGTTATGCGTCTGACCATGTTCAAAAACTAACTATGCTAACTTGCATTTGCTTAACTCTCACGTTTATTAACGCGTGTTCATTCACCCCTCACCACACTTATTACCACAATTTGGATGTATACACCAAGTTTTTTATCTTGCTCGCATGGATAAACGGGTTCCGGATGACATGTAGCATATGATGAAACCACTTAATAGTCAATATATGAAAAAGCAAATTTTAGTACTGGTCTTTTCACTGGTGTGCTATACCCTATCTTTCGGTCAACAAAAAGAAGAGGCTGAAAAACTGGTTGATGAAGGTATTGCTTACCATGACAAAGGCGATTTTGAGGGGGCCATTGCCAAATATGAAAAGGCATTAGAGCTTGACAAAGACAACCTAATGGCCTTAGCTGAAAAAGCCATGTCACTGGTATCCCTTGAAAAATATGACGAAGCCATAAAGGCTTGTAAAACTGCCATAAAAAAACATCCCGGTGAAAAAGCATTAGGAAGTGTTTATGTTACCTGTGGCACTGCGTATGATGGTTTAAAGAAAACTGACAAGTCAATTGAAACATACGATGAGGGAATAAATCTATTTCCTAATTTTTACCAACTACACTTTAACAAAGGCATTACACTGGCAAGTGTAAGAAAATATGATGATGCCATTGTCTGCTTTCAAAAGTCGGCAGCACTCAACCCCAAACACGCCAGTTCTCATAACGCGATGGGAAGATTGCTGGATATAACAGGAAAAAGAGTTCCCTCGCTTTTAGCCTACAGCAGATTTTTAGTAGTTGAACCTGAAAGTAAACGGGCGAAAGAAAACCTGGCCGGTTTGCAAAAAATACTGAAAGGGAATGCAAAACAAACGGATAAAAAATCCATCACTATAAGCATTAGTCCGGATATGCTCTCTGACACCACAGCAGATGGAAAACCTCAAGAGAACAGCTTTACTTCTACTGATTTAATTTTAGCACTGGGCGCAGCACTGGATTTTGACAACAAGGAAAAATCAGAGGTTAAACAGATGATTAAAAAGTTCGAAACCATTTGTGAATCATTACGGGAAACACAAAAAAACAATTACGGCTTTTACTGGGACTATTATGTACCCTACTTTATTGAAATGAAGGATAAAGACTTCCTTGAAACATTTGCTTATATCGCTTTTGCAAGTTCTGACGACCCTGAAGTTTCTAAGTGGATTAAATCACACAAAAAAGATATTGACAAATTTTATGAATGGTCGGGTAACTTCACCTGGAAATCAAACTAACAACACCATTTAAAACAACAGACAACATTGAAATCTATCACAGCGAATACATCAAAACTCTGCGCAGTTGTAAAGCTTAATAACCACAATGGGGAATAAGCTGAGACAAATGCTCAAAAAAATATCACCGTTTCTTATCATCCTTTTTTGCATTGCTGCAACAGATGCCCTGTTCTTTTTTATTGAAGATGCCGATAAAAAAAGAATAGTTTATGACGTGCTTTACTTTACCCTCGTATCTTTTGAAGTACTCATTTTTTTAGCGATTGCCTTCAAAAAAATAATTTACAGGTACCATGGCAAGGCACGGGCTACCGGGGTGTTATTTACCAGTCTTTTTATTGTTTCCATGGTTATCAGTAACCGCATGATGGCCATCAACAACTTCTACCTGCACAGCAAAAAATCGCCCTTGTTTAACAGCGGAAATATATGGCGCAGCGACCCGCTCCTTTCCTACAAAGGCGTTCCCTGTGCCGATGGTTTTTACGGATTTCAGGCAGATGATAGTGTGGCCTACACCTGTCCCATAAAACTTGATTCAAACGGGTACAGGATAGCGGAGAAAAAAATCCATTATCCGGGCAACAAGGAAATTCTTTTTCTGGGTTGCTCCTTCACCTTTGGCGACTATGTAAAAGCTGAAGAAAGCTTTGCTTACAAAACCGCTAAGCTGCTCCGGCACAATTACACCAATGCCGCATCGTCAGGTTACGGGTTGGGGCAAATGCAGCACTTGTCTGATGATTTACTGAAAAAGAATAAATACAACTACGTGTTCATTCAGCTCTCACCCTGGCTTGCTGAGCGTTCGATGGGCCTCAAAAGATCAAGAATGTACGGGTACAGAGCCACACCGTATTTCACCCCTGCAGATACATCCGGTTTTAAACTGGTGTACCCCGTGTACACCACCCGAATGGGAAATCGTAAATGTATGAGAGATACGCCCGTAAGCTATTATGAGAAATTATGTTTCAGTTGGCAGGAAGGATATGATGTAGAGATAGCCGATTATTTTACTGCACTCTCGGCTCAATGGAAAGTAAATCTGGGTCTGTTGCCCCCACCGGCAGATAACAAAAAAGAACTGGAAGCATTTTTTTACCGCAACATTATTAACAAGGTCAAATTAAGCGGGGCCACACCGGTGATATTAAAGCTAAGATACACCGATAAAGAGTGTGCGCCTTTGTTAAATGAAATCAAAAAACAGGCAACAGTAATTGATTTAGATTTAGCGCTTGACTCCGTTGCCCTTCGCCACCACACTACTTTTGAGCAACTGCTTACTAACTCCAAAAGGCACAAAGGTGTGCGCATGCAGTACGATAATCACCCCAACGCTATGGCCCACCGCGTAATGGCCAACTACATCTACACGCAGTTGCAGCAAGGGAAAAAATCAGTCAAAAAAATGATGAAGAGTTAGGTGGGTTAAACTAAAACAACATCCCATGATGGAACACATTCAATTACTCGAGACCATACTTTACGTATCCGACCAGGAAGCCAGTTGCAGGTTTTATGAGCAGTTGTTTCGCCAACAGGCCGACCTTCATGTGCCGGGGATGACAGAGTTTAACCTCTCGGTACACTGCAAAATCGGACTAATGCCCAACCAAGGCATTGCCAAAATACTGGGCAATCAAACACCTCACCCGGATAGCGGGAAAGGCATTCCACGATGTGAGTTGTATTTTTACGTGGCCAACATTCAACAGGAATTTGACAACGCTGTTAAAAGCGGGGCACAATTAATAAGCCCTGTAATGGACCGCGACTGGGGAGATAAGGTATGTTATTTCTCCGACCCTGACGGGCACATTATTGCCTTTGCAGAAAAGATAAAATGAGAACGTAACTTTACCTTTGTGATTACTACCTCCTACTAAAATAAATTGATATGCTAACAAACATCAGCCCCAAATTACCCATGCTTAACAAAGCTGTTACCAGAGACTTTTACCTGAACAAATTAGGTTTTAAAGAATCGGGGACTGCTGATTTTGAAGGTTACCTGATGGTACAAAAAGATACCATAGAAATTCACTTCTTTGAGTTTAAAACACTGGAGCCAAAAGACAACTACGGTCAGGTTTACATCAGAACAAATGACATTGACCACCTGTATCAAACCTTGCTCAACCAAAAAAACATCATACATCCCGATGGCCCGTTAATGATTAAACCCTGGAGACAAAAGGAATTTTCAGTACTTGACCCTGACAATAATCTGCTCACCTTCGGGCAAAGTATGTAATTTAACTACTGCTTATACTCTCCAAAGTAGTTCGAACATACGGTTGCACAAAGAACTTTACTCCACCATATCTCATTCACGGTTTTGAGTGAAAAACTGAACAACTGATTTCAGGACTAAATAAAAAGCTGAATTTAATTTGGCTGATTAAAACCTTTTCCTTTACTTTGCATCTCAAAGTACTTTTAATTACGAATTAATGAATAAGCAAGAAGAGCCATTGGAAACACTGCGGGAAATACGTCACTTGATGGAGCGTTCGTCCCGCTTTTTATCCCTGAGCGGGCTATCAGGTGTAATAGCCGGAATAGTTGCTATTGCAGGTGTGGTGGCAGGCTACCTGTACCTCGGTATAAACTGGGATGCCAGCAACTACTATCAATTTGCTACTTCAGCAAACGGAACGCCTGATCCTGTTTTTTACACTTTCCTGATAGCGGATTTAGTCGCTGTACTGGTTGTTTCCTTACTGGGCGCAACCTGGTTTACAGTACGAAAAGCCAAACAACAAGGTAATGCTGTGTGGGATGCCACCGCCAAACGTCTTTTGATAAACCTCTTGATTCCGTTGGTAGCGGGCGCCATATACGGCCTCATACTACTCTACCGCGGACACATTGAACTCATTGCTCCTGCCACGTTAATCTTTTACGGCATGGCACTTTTAAATGCGGGCAAATACACCTTTAATGACATAAGGTATTTGGGAATTTTTGAAATAGTTACAGGGCTGTTGGCAACTGTGGTGCCTGAATACGGACTGCTGTTTTGGGCATTTGGATTCGGAGTGCTGCACATTGTTTATGGAATAGCGGTGTACAAGAAATACGAGAAGTGAAAAACTACATTGCTGATTTAAATAAAGCCTTTGAAAGCAGGGTGAGGTTGGGCATTATGTCCATTCTGATGGTGAACGAATTTGTAGAGTTTGGCGCACTCAAAGAGCAGTTGCAAATAACAGACGGTAACCTGGCCAGTCATATAACTGCACTGGAAAAATATAAATACATCGAGGTGAAAAAACAGTTTGTAGGAAAAAAACCAAACACTTCGTATGCGGCATCAAAAGCCGGAAAAAAAGCATTTGGCGAACACCTTGACGCTCTGGAAAGATTAATTAAGAAGAAATAATTTTAATACAGCTCTGGTACTTTTAAAAGCAGGTTAATATGAAAACAACAAGCGAAAACCAACTTACTCAGGAAGTGAGCACTGTGGGAGAAAACATCTTACACAATTTAAGCCATCCTCAGCAACTGGAAAAAATGTACCGAGACAACAAGCACGCTTTTAAAAAAGCATTCAATCAAATTTATCCCGGCATCAGGGAATCAGCTACCGCTCAGGTATGGCAGGAACGGCTCAACTTTGATAACGAAGAAATATCCTGGGGTACACGTAAAGAATTTATGTTTGTAGTGCTGGCTTCTGCTCTGGCAGCGCTGCTGGCTAAAATACCCCAACTGGCAAACATTAACCCTGAATACTTTTTTCCCCGCAATATTGCATTGATTGTGTTCCCGATGCTCACGATTTACTTTGCGCGTAAACAGCAACTATCAACTCAAAAATTGCTTCTGCTCTCAACAGCTATACTCCTTTCAGCAGTTTACATCAACCTGCTTCCGGATAATGACCAAAGCGATACGTTGATTTTGGCCTGCATTCACCTCCCACTGTTCCTGTGGACATTGCTGGGTTTTACATTTGTTGGCGGCCGACTGAACGATTACCACAAACGATTAGACTTTTTACGATTTAACGGTGACCTGGTGGTGATGGGCACCATCACACTCATAGCAGGTGGTTTATTGACAGGAATAACTTTGGGGTTGTTTGAATTAATTGAAGTTAAAATAAAGGATTTCTATTTTGAGTACATCGTACTTTCAGGACTGGCCGCTGCCCCTATTTTCGCAACTTACCTGGTAGATACCAATCCGCAGTTGGTTAATAAAGTTTCTCCCGTTATAGCCAAAATATTTACACCGCTGGTGCTGGTTACACTGGTACTGTATCTTTCGGCCATTATCTATACCGGTAAAGACCCTTACAACGACAGAGAATTTCTTATGATTTTTAATTTGCTGCTTATTGGCGTAATGGCGATTATCATTTTCTCCATAGCTGAAATTTCGAAAAACTCTGGCAACACAATCGGGATATTGTTGCTTACGGGTTTGTCGGTTGTAACCATTGTTGTAAACGGCATAGCCCTGTCAGCGATTTTGTTCCGCATTACTGAGTGGGGAATAACTGCCAACCGACTTGCCGTGCTGGGTGGAAACATACTCATTCTTACCAATCTGTTACTCGTTACGTACAAACTATTCCGGGCAATAAAAGACAGGAATAAACTAACGGAGGTAGAAAAAAGCATCGCTTATTTCCTTCCAGTTTACAGCCTATGGACCGTGTTGGTTATTTTTGTTTTCCCGGTTCTGTTCGGTTTTAAATAAGCAAAAAGAAAACACTAAAGTTCATTTACCTTAGTGCGGTAATTTAACTTTATGAAACTTGAATTTCTGGACCTCACTCAGCAAGAAGAAACCTTTACAGATGATACAGGAGAACAGTTAATCCGACTGTCGGAGTTCGACCGTTTTGAGGCTGCACAATTCAGCATGGCCATTCAACACAGCCTGATAGAAAACAAACACCCGCTTGACTTGGAGATGCTGGACTGTATAGATGCCGTTAATTGCCGGCTCACCTTGCAACTGGCTGATGAAGACACAGGCATTACAACAGCTGACGGCACACACTTTATTTGTGAATTAACATATAGCGGATACGAAAAAATGCTCGCACTTATTGAACCATTTTGCAGCAAGGACCGCAACGGGTACCAGTGGTTGTATGAGTTAGACAACCCCATTGATTTTCTGTTTTCTCCGCGTGGCAATACCACGGTTGAATAACTCCTGAATTGATTAACTTTGTTCAGATTACGCTCTCCAGTCTTTTAAAATCGTGCTTATGAATACCGAAAAAAGAATGCCTGTTCCGCCTTTTACAGAAGAAACAGCCAAACAAAAAATTCAACTGGCAGAAGATGCTTGGAACAGCAAAGACCCCGAAAGAGTTGCCAAAGCCTACACTGAAAACAGTGAATGGCGAAACCGCAACCTGTTTATAAACGGCCGGGCAGAGATTATTAAATTCCTCACTGAAAAATGGGCCAAAGAACAAGGATACAAACTCAAAAAAGAATATTGGGCACATACGGGCAACCGCATTGCGGTGCGCTTTGAATACGAGTACCATGATGCCAGCGGACAATGGTGGAGAGCCTACGGAAATGAAAACTGGGAATTTGACGCCAACGGTTTAATGGCAAAGCGTTATGCCAGTATCAACGATTTGGCCATTGATGAACGGGAGAGAAAATTGTAAATAAAATACTCCCTCCTTCAGCTTACCTGAAATATATTTGCCGCACAGATAAACAAAATGAATACTGCACTTACACCTGAAAATTATATCGCTTCATTACCTGAAGACAGGCAACAGGCGTTGAATCAATTGCGCAAGTTGTTTAAGAAAAAATTGCCCAAAGGATTTGAAGAAACCATCAGCTACGGCATGATTGGTTATGTGGTACCCCACAAATTATACCCCAACGGTTACCACTGCGACCCCAAGCTGCCCCTTCCCTTTTTAAGCGTGGCCTCACAAAAAAATGCCATCTCAGTGTACCACATGGGCCTGTACGCTGATGAACAATTATTAAAGTGGTTCACCACTGAATACCCGAAGCACAGTAAAACGAAACTCGACATGGGCAAAAGTTGTATCCGCTTTAAAAAGCCTGATCAGATACCATTTGACTTGTTGGGCGAACTGGTGAGTAAAATGTCGCCTCAACAATGGATTGAACTCTACGAAAAAAACCTGAAACGATAACCGTTTCGTATACCCTACTTCGATGAAAATTGCCGATACACCTGCCCCACCCTACTATGCTGTTATTTTCACTTCACTAAAAGAAGAAAATGACGAAGGTTATGCTTCTATGGGCGAGCACATGGAAAAGCTGGTGCAACAACAACCTGGCTATCTGGGCCATGAAAGTGTGCGTGATGGCTTAGGCATTACCGTATCCTACTGGGAAAATGAAGAAGCTATACTAAACTGGAAACAACACCTGGAGCATACCACAGCCCGCGAAAAAGGACGCAACAACTGGTACAAAACATTTAAAGTGCGCGTGTGTAAAGTTGAGCGCGATTACGGGTTTGAGCGGTAGTTAACGGATATTCTCCATACTGTAAGCCACTTCCACCTCTTCAAACAGTTCTACTTCTTCCACATCTAAATTGGCAAATACCGGAGGTGCGGCAGAATCAGCCATGGCCATCACTTTTGCGTCTCGCATCATAGGTATGGGTTGGAAATGGTCTGCCACGTTGTAACGGATTTCTTTAATACCGGTGATACGCAAATCAGCCATGGTAGCAATCATTTTTACTTTATCTCCGGCATCTTTAATGGCTTCTTTAATAAGTTGGTCAGACACCTTTTTCTGAAGATCTTTAGAAATCTCTGTACCAAAGTTGATGTTCACATTTTCAGTGCGCTCCTGCATAATTTTAGAGAACAGGTTGGCCAGTTTCTCTTTGTCAAATTTAAACCGAAGCACCAAGGTGTTACTGGCCACATAACCTACTTTTTTAGGTTTTTCACCGTATACATAATCCTCATTAATCTGATAGCTGGTCAATTTTATTTCATCTTTGCTAAAACCTAATCCCAACATGCGGGTAATGATGGCCTGTGTTTGTGTATTCAGTTTGTTGAGCGTTTCGTTTTCGGCTTTGTCGCGGGCATTTACAGAAAAATAAACCACGGCAATATCCGGCAACACCTTTTGTGTAGCCTTACCTTTTAATTTCACAATAGCTGCTTTATCGGCTGTTTGTGCCAGCGTAAAAGAGACTGAAGCGATAAAAGTTAAAAGTAATAATGTAATTTTTCTCATGGGTATAGAGGTTAGTTGTTTGTAGTTAACGTTGTAAAGTTCTGTATAGGGAAGCCGCGCAAAAACTCATCAGCCTTCATTCGCTTCTTTCCTTCCAGTTGCAGTTCATGCAAATATACAAATCCATCCTGAACTGCAATTTTGATGAATGTTTTACCATCGCTTTCAATGGTACCGGGTGCTGCGCTTACTTCTTTTAACTCTTTTGAGCTACGGTACACCTTAAGCACCTTACTTCCTAAGTGGGTAAATGCAGCAGGATACGGACTTAAACCACGTATCAGATTATGCACCTGTTCAGCGGTGGTATTCCAGTTAATGAGGCAATGTTCCGTAAATATTTTGGGAGCATGTTTAGCACCCGGAAGTAGCTCCTGTTCATTGGTGGTGTATGTTCCGTTCTCTATAATCTGCAAAGAGCGCAACACCAGTTGTGCGCCTTTGTGCATGAGCTCATCGTGCAGTTCTCCGGCAGTGATGGTATCATCAAGTGCTACTTTTTCTTGCAGAAGTAGTTTGCCCGTATCAATTTCATGCTTTAGAAAAAAGGTAGTGACTCCGGTTTCCTGCTCTCCGTTAATAATGGCCCAATTGATAGGAGCCGCACCGCGGTATTGAGGCAACAAAGAAGCGTGCAGGTTAAACGTGCCCAAAGGCGGCATGTTCCAAACTACCTCAGGCAACATCCTGAAGGCAATCACCACTTGCAAGTCGGCTTTTAAGGACCGTAATTCTTCTACAAACTCAGAATTCTTCAGGTTAACAGGTTGCAGCAGGTGAAGTCCCTGTGAGAGGGCATATTTTTTTACTGCTGAATGTTGCAGTTGCATTCCTCTTCCGGCAGGCTTATCGGGCGCAGTAATTACACCTACAATGTTGTAACCTGCTTCAACCATTGCTTTTAATGACGCAACGGCAAAATCAGGTGTGCCGATAAATACAATACGTAAAGGATGCGGATGACTCAAAACTGTGGTGTGTTTGTTTGGGGCAATGTTAAGGATTAGTTGACATAATCAGGATACAGCAGGTACTTCTCGCGGGTTTTTCTAAAATTGCTAAGAGCCGGTTCCCAACTTTTGCGAATGTCTTTCTCCGATGTGCCTGCTATTATCTGTTTGCGCAACATATCTGTACCTGCCAGTTTATCAAAAAAATCGTTGAAGAATTTACTCTTGTCTTTCTCTTTTTCATAACAACCCGTGAGCCACATGAGATAAATTTTACGTGAGTTAATCAGGTATTGCTCAGGGAAATTATTCAACACAAATCCGCTGCACTGCTGGTTTTTATAAGGCGGGTCATCAGCCACTCCGGGAATTGGTTTTGGAGTGAAGGTATAATTCCCTCCGTCAAAATCGGGTTTACCTATACATTGAAAGGGCTTATCTGTACCACGACCTATGCTCACATTGGTGCCTTCAAACAAACACAATGACGGATACAAATACACCGATTCCATGTTGGGCAAATTGGGAGAAGGACGCACAGGCAACTTGTAGAGCAAATTATGAGCGTAATTTTTACAGGCAATAATTTTTATGTTGCACTTAAGAGAGTCCTTAAGCCAACGTTCACCGTTAATCATTTGTGCATACTCACCTATAGTCATGCCATGCACCATAGCTACAGGGTGCATGCCCACAAACGATTGAAATTTCATATCAAGCACCGGACCATCTACAAAATATCCGTTGGGATTAGGACGATCCAAAATAAGCAAAGGCTTTTTTAAGGCAGCACAGGTTTCCATCACATAATGTAACGTAGAGATGTAAGTATAAAAACGAGCACCCACATCCTGAATGTCAAATATCACCCAATCGAGATCGGATATCTGTTCCGCTTTCGGTTTTTTGTTGGCCCCGTAAAGCGATACCACAGGCAATCCTGTTCTGGCGTCTTTACCACTTGCCACATGTGCGCCTGCACTGTGGTCGCCACGGAAACCGTGTTCAGGAGCAAAAATGCGCACAATTTTCACCTTCATGCTGCGCAGTGTATCCACCAGGTGCGACTTGCCTACCATTGATGTTTGATTTACCACCAGGCCAACCTTTTTACCTTTCAGCAAAGGCAGATAGGCTGATATTTGTTCAGCCCCGGTAATTATAGCGGCATGGGTTGTTGCAGAACAAAACAGCATTAAAAACAGTATCGCTTGCGTATATTTGACCACTTTCATTTTCATATATTGAATTTTGCTGCTTACATAGCCCAACGTTTGTCGGCCTACGGACAAAAAAGCTTTTCGAGGCTCATTGTACGTATTGCCGTTGCAGGAGTAGCTTTAAGCGTTGCCGTTATGATTATCTCGCTGTCCATTGTTACCGGCTTTCAGCAGGAAATCAGGGACAAAATTACCGGCTTCGGGTCGCATATTCAAATTGCACACGTTGATTTAAACAATTCTTACGAAACGGCCCCCATTTACCGCTACCAGGCATTCAACAAAGATATCAAACAATTACCGGGAGTTAAGCACATTCAGGGATTTGCTACCAAAGCCGGATTAATACGAACCGAGAATGACATTCAAGCCATTGTTCTCAAAGGCATAGGGCGTGATTTTAACTGGAGCTTTTTTAATGACAAACTTTCCCGTGGGAAAAGATTTGTGAGCAACGATACTTTACCTAACAACGAAGTTATCATCTCCAAATTCACTGCAGATAAATTGCGCTTAGACACGGGCATGAGTCTGGTAATCTATTTTATTCAGGAACCTGTGCGCGTGCGCAAATTTAAAATTGCAGGCATTTATGAAACCGGCTTGGAGGAGTTTGACAAACTTTACATGCTGTGCGACATCGGCCACATTCAAAAACTCAACGACTGGAGCAAAAGTATGGTGGGAGGATTTGAAATTCTGCTAGATAATTTTGACCATCTGGATGATAACACCCAACGGGTAAATGAACTTATCGGTTATCAATACGAGGCTAATTCCATTCGGGAAATTAACCCCAATCTTTTTGAATGGCTTGAACTGCTAGATGTAAATGTGGTGGTAATTATGGTGCTTATGTTTCTGGTGTCTACCATCAACATGATAACAGCCATACTGATTCTTATTCTGGAACGCACCCAAATGATCGGCTTGTTTAAAGCATTTGGTTCCACCTCAGGCAGTGTTCGGAAAATATTTCTGATTATCTCGGGGAAACTTATTCTGCAAGGAATTTTCTGGGGCAATATTATCGGTGCCGGGCTTTGCCTGCTTCAAAAACAATTCAGTGTGGTTAAACTCGACCAGGCCAGTTATTACATGAACAGCGTGCCTGTTAACTTTCAATGGAGCAACCTTCTGCTTATCAACTTGGGTACGTTTATTCTGTGTTGCTGTGCCATGTTAATTCCCCTGCTGCTGGTTAACCGCATCAGCCCTATTAAGTCCATCCGTTTCGAATAAACGGGTAAATGCCATGCAACCTTTTCCGCTCAGCATTTGATTGGGATAAAGTATATATTCGTGGCGCTTTTAAAAAACACAAATGAACCTGAGAAAGTACACTTTAACCTTAATTACCATAGGATTAGGCCTGCTGTCGGCATTGGCACAAAGCGGAGAAATTCGTGGATTTGTTTACGATAAAACCACTGCCGAGCCTTTAGCCTTTACCACAGTTTACATTCAGGGAACCCAAAATGTGGCCATTACTGACCTCACCGGTTTTTTCACCCTGAGCAAAATAAAGCCCGGCAACTACGTACTTTTGGCCACCAGTTTAGGTTATGATACCTCTTCCTACAACTTTACCATTACAGATAAAAAGATTATCAACCACAGTTTCTACCTGCAAAAAGCCAGTGTTCAACTAAAGGAAGTTAATATCTCAGCAGAAAAACAAAAGCAACAAACCCAAATAGAAATATCAAAAATAACCATCACACAACGTGACCTCAAGCTCATTCCAACCGTGGGTGGTGAGCCCGATTTAATTCAGTACTTACAGGTACTTCCGGGAGTTGTGTTCAGTGGTGACCAGGGCGGACAATTATACATCCGGGGCGGACCGCCCATTCAAAACAAAATGCTGATGGACGGTATGGTTATTTACAATCCGTTTCACTCCATAGGTTTATTTTCGGTTTACGATGCAGACATCATTCGCAGTGCAGATGTGTATGCCGGTGGTTTTAATACCCAATATGGCGGAAGAATTTCAGCTGTAGTTGATGTGCAAACAAGAGAAGGAAATAAGGTAAAAACTTCGGGCAAGGTATCAGCCAACCCGTTTACGGCCAAGTTGCTATTAGAAGGTCCGCTTAAAAAATATGTAGAAGGAGAAGGAACATCATCGTATATTTTCTCGTACAAAAATTCTTACCTCGATCAAAGTTCGAAAATATTTTATTCTTATGCGGATACGAACGGACTACCGTATAAGTTCTCTGACCTGTACGGAAAAATTTCCTTTGTATCGCCTAACGGAAGTAAAACAAATCTGTTCGGGTTCAACTTTACCGACAATGTAAAGTTTGCAACCACCAATTACGGATGGAAAGCCTTTGGTTTGGGAGCTAACTTCTCCATTATACCTGAAGGTTCAAGCACGCTGATTAATGCTGTGGTGGCCTATTCCAAATACGGTATGCAGCAAAAAGAATTCATAGAGCTTGACCCACGCAAGAGTGATATCAGCGGATTTAATGCTTCATTGAACTTCACTTACTACATTGGTAAAGACGACATGAAATACGGAGTAGAACTGGAAGGCTTCAAAACCATTTTCTCCCTTCCCTCCAACAGCGGTCTCAATCCGGTGAGCGTTACTGAAAATACCACACAAATTTCATCTTACCTCAAATACAAAAAAACAGCAGGAAGGTTCCTGATTGAACCCGGCATACGTTTCAGCTATTACGCCTCATTAGGAAACACGGCATTAGAGCCACGCATAGGGATGAAGTGGAATGCCAGCAGTACCGTGCGCATCAAAGCAGCTGCAGGTATGTACTCTCAAAATCTGGTAGCAGCAGTGAGTGACCGCGATGTGGTGAACCTGTTTTACGGTTTCCTCTCCACCCCTGATAACGTACCCAACACCTTTGACGGTAAAGCAGTAAAAAACAAACTGCAATGGTCAAGACAAACCGTTATTGGTGCTGAAGTAGAAATAGGCAAACACGGCCTGATGAACATAGAAGGTTTTTGGAAATATTACCCGCAACTGGTAAACACCAACCGCGATAAGTTTTATGACGACATACCCGCCAATGCCGACAAGCCCGCTTATCAACGTACAGACTACATCATAGAAACCGGTAATGCTTACGGTGGTGATATCAGCTACCGTTGGGAGCATAAAAACCTTTACCTGTGGACCGTTTACTCCCTCACTTTTGTTGACCGTCAATATGAGAAACAGGAAAACGGAGTTACGGTGATGAAAACATATTTCCCTAGTTTTGACCGCAGGCACAACGTAAACATTGTAACCTCTTACACCTTTGGCAAAGACAAACGTTACACGGCTAACCTTAGATGGAACCTGGCCTCCGGCTTTCCGTTTACCCGCACACAGGGCTATTACCCGCAAATTGGCATGGGAGGCGTTTCAGACGATTACACCAACCAAAACGGCACCCTTGGTATCTATTATGACGACATCAACAAAGGCCGCTTGCCTTACTACCACCGCTTAGACGCTTCCATTGAAAAACGCATCAACGTAAAAAAAGGCAAACTTGCAGTGATTGCCAGTGCCACCAATGTGTACAACCGCGACAACATCTTTTACTTTGAAAGAGTGACCAATAGACGCATCAATCAGCTGCCCATTATGCCCAGTTTGGGGATAAATTACAGCTTCTAGCCCCGCCTGCCGTTTCTACTTTTGATAGAAAGTATTTTAACGGCACGTGTTCATGAGTTTAAAAAAGTATTGGATTATAGCGGCCCTGCTTGTGCAGTCGCTTTTTGTAGCAGCTCAGGTTACACAACTTCAGGATAACAACATTCGCTTTTACAATCGCGGGCTTGAGCTTTTCGACAAAGAAAAGTACGGTGCCGCACAAAAACAGTTCACCATTTTCCTGGAACATTGCAAAGACCCGCTGCTGCACATTAACACTGAATATTACATTGCCACCTGCGCACTGGAGTTGCATAACCCCGATGCCATAAAACTGTTCAACAACATTATTGAACAACATCCGGAAAGCCCGAAGGCCAAAGCCTCTGCCTTTCAACTGGGGCGCTATTATTTCCGGCAGAAAGAAACGAGCAATGCGCTGGAACAAATGGAGCGCGTTGACACAGAATACCTCACCCCTGAAGAATTATCGGAATACTATTTTATCATCGGTTACTGCCAGTTCAGAAAAGAAAACTACGATGCCGCCCGCAGGGCACTGGAACAAACCATTGAAACCAAAAACAAATACTATTTCCCCGCTAATTACTACTATGGCTATATCTGCTACCAAAGCGGGGATCTAGATAAAGCACTCAAACATTTTGAACGTGTAAGTACTTCGAAAATATACGGGAATACTGTGCCCTTGTACATTACTCAGATTTATTATGCCAAGGGGCAATACACCACCCTTATCCCCTATGCCGATACCATCACCAACAAAGACATTGTGAATGATGTGGCACTTATTGTGGCCCAGTCGCATTACGAAACAGGCAACTTCGAAAAGGCTGAATCATTTTTTGAAAAGTATAAGACATCAGGCAAACCCTTGAACCGGAATGAAACCTACCGCATGGCTTATACGTACTATAAAAACAACAAGTACGACAAAGCCTATCCTGAGTTTCAAAAAGCCGCTGAAGGCAATGATACACTGGCACAGTATGCCTGCTTTAATCTGGCTGATTGTTACCTGCAACTGAACAAAAAACAAAATGCCCGCTTGGCTTTTGAAAAAGCCTACACCCTTGGATTTATTGAAGAAGTAAAATCTGATGCCCTATATAATTTAGCTAAACTCTCTTACGAACTGGCCTTTCACCAGATTGCGGCCAAACAATTGGTAGAGTTCATCAACGAATATCCGGAGTCGAAAAATAACGAAGAAGCCAAACGCATTTTGAGTGAGTTATTCCTCAACACTAAAAACTACAAGGAAGCCATTCCTATTTTGGAAAGTATAAAAATTAAAAACAACGACATTAAAACGGCTTACCAAAAAGTAACTTATTATCGGGCTGAAGAGCTTTACCTGAACAATGAATTTGAAGAAGCATCCAAGCTGTTCGACAAATCAGCCAACTATAACTTTGATAAAAAACTGTATTCCCTTTCTCATTTCTGGCAGGGTGAAATTTTGTTTAAAGAGGGTAAATACAAAGAGGCCGACAGCAAGTTTAACGTTTGCCTTAACTACTACACCAACGAAATAAAAGAAACCAAGTATTACCCGCTCACCTATTACAACCTGGGGTATTGTGATTTCAAACAAGAGAACTACGCAAGTTCCGCTGCACACTTCGAAAAATTCCGTCAGTTAGAATCATTTTTTGGTAAGCAGCCGCAAATGTATTTAGACGGTTGTATGCGTGCAGCCGATTGTTATTTCAAACTAAAGAACTACGACAAAGCATTGGCTGCATACGACTATGCCATTGAACGCAATGCCAACGGAAGTGATTATGCTTTGTTCCAGAAAGGCATGATTCAAGGGGTGATTAACCAACCTGAGGATAAGGTAAAAACACTTCGCCAGATACCGAATAAATTTCCGCGTTCAGGTTACATTGATGATGCCTTATTTGAAATAGCCAACACCCGCCTGCAACAGGAAGATTATCCAAGTGCCATTCGTGAGTTTGAATACATATTGAGTGAGTATCCCAACAGCATTTACTACCGCAGGGCAAGAATGAGTTTAGGGCTTATTCATTACAACAAGCACGATGATGAGAAAGCATTGGAACAATTTAAAAAAGTAGCTGAACAATACACCAAAACAACTGAAGGAAAAGAAGCCTTAAATACCATTCGTGCTATATATGTGGCCCGTGGAGAAAGTGACACTTACTTCGATTACCTTAAAAATATTCCCGATGCAGGTGTAACGCTTTCGTATCAGGATTCCGTTTCCTATGAATCGGCCCTGAGTGTTTATCGCAACGGCAATTGCACTAAAGCGGTGCAATCATTTGCTTCCTACATCAAACGTTTTCCTGAAGGATTTTTTATTGTTCCGGCTAACTTTTACAAAGCCGAGTGCGATTACAAAGACAAACAAAACGACATTGCCTTTACAGGCTATCAGTATGTATTAACACAACCACGCAATGAGTACAGTGAACGCTCAGCCCGCATGGCTGCTACCATTCAGTTCCTGAAAAAAGATTACCAACTGGCACTTAGCTACTACTACCTGTTGGAAGAATACGCTCAAAACAAAGACAACCAAATGGTGGCTTACTTAGGTGAGTTGCGTTGCAGCTACAGGTTAGAAAAATTCGATACGGCTTTTACCGCAGCCCGTAAACTCACCGCCTTTAATGAGAGTACTAAAGAAGCTTTGGTGGAAGGCAACCTCATACTGGGTCGCATCTTTTTAAACAACTACCAACAGCCCGATTCAGCCAGAGGATGTTTTGAATATGTAATCAAAGAAACTAAAAATGCCAATGCGGCTGAAGCCAAGTATGCACTGGCTCAAATCAGTTTCCTGAAAAAAGATTGGAAACAATGTGAAAAACACATTTTCGAACTGAACGATAACTACTCCAGCTATGACTACTGGGTGGCCAAAGCCTTCATTTTACTGGCTGATGTGTACATGGAAAAGAAAGACGCTTTTCAGGCCAAGGCCACTTTGCAAAGCATAATTGACAACTACAAAGGTGAAGACCTGAACAAAATAGCCCGCGAAAAACTGGCTGTGATTACTGCTGCTGAACAGGCAGAAAAAGAAGCCAACGCATTAAAGAATAAACAGGTAAATCAAGATGATGAAGAATAAACGTAATTCGATTGTTGCAGCGGTAATGCTGCTCATCAGTCCGGCCCTTATGGCGCAGGACACCTTGAGAACGGATGTGATTGACGTGGTAAAAAACTACAACGCCACACTGAGCGATGCCATCAAAATAAAAGTGCTGCCCAACCCTGAAATACCTGAGTTTAAAGCACCCAATCTTAAGTATACTTTACCAGCTGCTCAATTAGCCCTTAACCCTACTTTTACTGTGGCCAAACCACTTTTCATGGGTTCATCAGCATTGCCAAAACTAAAAAACAACTACACCAAAATAGGCTTTGGTAATTACGCTTCACCCATATTTGAATTTTACATGAACAGTTTGCGTTCGAGAAGCTACCATGCCAACATCTTTTACAAACACTACTCAGCCAAAGGTGATAAAGATTTTAACCGATTTAGTGATAACAACTTTGGAGGCGATTTTAAACGCTTCTACAAAAAGAGCACCTTATCTTTAACAGGCAATTACCAACGTAATGCTTTCAGAGCATACGGCTTACCCGACAGCATTACTGACCCGGGCAGTTTCTTACAAATTGACCCGGCCAAACGTATTCTGAATACGATTAATCTGGAAGGACGGGTAAACAACAAACAGCAAGACAGTTCTTCTTTCCGTTATGATTTGGGACTTAACTACTACCTTTTTCAGGCTACCAAATATGCCCTTGACACCAAGGAACACGACATTATCTTTGACGGTGCATTCACCAAGTTAATTGCCGGAGTACATCTGGTAGAGTTGTATACCGCACTCAATGTAGTATCAGCCGAAACACCATACAACCGTACTTATTTTCACTTTAATCCCGATTATCATTTGAGTCCGTACAAAGGGTTGCACCTTAAGGTGGGCTTTAACTCCACGTATTTTAAAGACGACCAAAGCAACAGTAACTTCAATTTCTTCCCTGTAGCTAATGCCCGGTATGAAGTAATTCCGCAGAAAGCGATTGCCTTTGCCGGTATTGATGGCGGTGTAATAAAAAACACCAACCGCACGGTGCTCAATGAAAACCGTTTTGCTTTCCCCAATGGTCAGTTCAACAACAGCATCAAGAAATTTGAGTTTTATGCAGGTATAAAAGGGAATTTTTCTGCCAAAACAGGCTACCTGTTCAGCTACGGATACCGCCAGATGAAAGACATGATTTTTTTCGTGAACGACTACGCATACAGCAGAGGCGCTGACTTTACAGCCATGAATGACAATGCCCGAGTTACTACCATAAAAGGAGAGTTAAATTTCCAATACTCTGAACGTATGCGTTTGGCTGCTGTGGCGCATGTGCATGCCTACAAAATGGATAGTTTAGATAAAGCCTCACAGCTCCCTAGCACTGACCTGCGCCTGAATGCTACTTACAACATAGGTGATAAGTTTTTACTGAAAGCAGATGTGTTCTTTATGAACCCACGCTACAGTTACGTTATTGACCCCATCAGTAACCCTGCAGGCAGTTACACCAAAATGAAAAGTTTGCTGGATATGAACCTGGGTATTGATTACCGTTACAACAAAACAGTATCGTTGTTCCTCAACTTCAATAACCTCACCGCTAACCGTTACCAACGCTGGTACAATTATCCGGTGTACGGCTTTAACCTGCATGGCGGATTGAATATTACATTCTGATTTAGTCAAGCGAAGTGTAAAACAGCCACTGATTAACACTGATTTCACAAATTTTCAGGAAACTGATTGCCACACCCATAAACACCTAAACACTTACGCACCTAAACACGCAAAGGCACTCATTAAGCATTAAGAATTAAAAATTCAACATTAGCGTAGCGTTTCTGCCACTGATTAACACAGATTGCACAAATTAATTCAGAAAGCTGATTGCCACACCCCATAAACACTCAAACACTTACACACATAAACGCCCAATAGCCCTCATTAAACATTAAGAATTAAGCATTCAAAATTCCTCTTTGCCACTGATTAACACAGATTACACAAATTTTCAGGAAACTGATTACCTCACCTCATAAACACATAAACACCCAATAGCACCCATTAAACATTAAGAATTAAGCATTCAAAATTAAGAAAGGCGTTCACTTTAATCCTCACGTGTTCAAAACTTTGGTATAAACTTACCCCTATAAAATTGTTTTCTGAGCCGATTTCGAATATTTTTACATCGTTTCTCACACAGTACACATGCAACTAAGGGACTTTAACACTTACATACAACAGTTACTTTTTGATTACGATTGCGTAATTATACCCGGATTTGGCGGATTAGTGGCTCAACCCCACCCTGCTCAGGTGAACTCTATTACCAAGCAGATATATCCCCGTTCCAAAAAAATTGCCTTCAACCAAAACCTCCTTACGAATGACGGACTGCTGGCCGAATACATCAGCCGGAAAGAAAAATGCACGTATGCTGAAGCCATTCTGAAAATTCAGGAAACGGTAAAAGAACTGCAACACCGCCTCACTGAAAAGAACACTTTTGAACTGGACGGCATAGGCTCTTTTCGTTTTGATGCGGAGAACAAACTCATTTTTTCTGTACAGAAAAATGAATCGTTTTTGTATGACAGCTTCGGATTAAAACCCGTTAAAGCGGTGCCTTTAACTTTAGTGAGCGACAAACCTAAAATCATGGAGAAAGAAGAAGAAATTGTTCCTGTAACAGCCGATGCAGAAGCCGAACCTGAAACTGAAACCACAGAAGAAAAAGCAGTAAGACGTAAGCGCAAAGTAAGCATACCGTTCATTGCCGTATCGGTTTTAGTGATTGCCTTTGCGGGATTAACCATGTATCTGGCCAGTCAGAATGCTACCTTGCCTTTCCTGCACAATGACGGCAGCCAAACCGCTTCCTTTATTGACAGCTCTTCTGAATCAGCCGCTGCCACTACGGAAGAAAGCACCACTCCATCTGAATCAACCGAAGCAGAAAATTCATCTACGGAAAGCAGCACAGAAGAAGTTCCTGCAACTACTCAAAGTACGCCTTCCACTACAGAAAATGCCACATCATCTTCTTCAGAAGTTAGTCAGGCGGATGCCGGCTACTACATTATTGCCGGAGCATTTGGTGTAGAAGAGAATGCTGAAAAACTATTAACCACCCTTAAAGAATCAGGCTACAATGATGCACAACTGGCTGGTAAAACTTCCAATGGAGGTTTGTTGCGTGTAGCCTACCTTAAAGCGGATAACCTGAACGAAGCAGAGACCAAACTTTCCGAAATAAAAGACAAAAGTCTGGAAGGCTGGATTCTGAGAATAAAATAAACGAAGACTCAAAGGTCTATACTACGCAGAATAAAATAGTACTTCATACGTTAAACGAATATGGCAGTTGACACTTTAGTACATGCGGGTGACAAAAAGAATAAACTCACCAGTGGTGTTATCACCCTGCTTATACATGCCGGCATTCTTGTACTGATGATGTGGCTGGGGCTTAAACCACCCGACCCGCCATGGGAAGAGCAAGGCATTATGATCAGCCTAGGAGAACCCGATCAGGGCGGCCCCGACCAAACTCCCGCAACTGAACAACCCGAAACAGAACCACAACCCGAGGAACAGATTCCTGTTGAAGAGGAAGAAAACATTGCCACACAAGACATTGAAGATGCTCCTGTGGTAAAGAAAACAGAGGATAAAAAACCTACTGAAGTCAAGAAACCTTCTACTGAAAAAAAGCCTGAAGTAAAAGAACCTGAACGCAAAGCCGACTCCCGAGCCATGTTCAGAGGTAACCGCACCAACGGTGACCCCAACTCACAGGGCACAGGCGATGGTGACGTACCCGGCAACCAAGGCTCACCTGACGGAAGCGAAAACGGCTCGCCCGATGGACGCGGACAAGGAACTTCAGGTGATGGATTTGGTTACAGCCTGAGCGGTCGTAAAATTAAACGTTTGCCCGATGTACAGGACAATTCAAAAGCTACAGGGAAAGTGGTGGTAACCGTAACCGTTGATAAAAACGGACGTGTGGTTAAAGCAGAACCCGGAGCCCGCGGCACAACAACTACTGACCCCGGCTTATGGGAAAAAGCCAAACAAGCCGCTTTAAGAACCGAATTCTCTACCCGAGCTGACGGAGCTAATGAACAAGTAGGCACCATGACTTTTGTATTTAAGTATAAGCCTTAGTTGGGCTTAACTCTCCCCTTAAGATTTATGTGTTATTTACCTCCCCGCTTGGCAGGTGTTTTTTCTTTGCCTGATAGTGATTGAGCCTTTAACGATTCAATCTCTTTGGCCAACTTACCTATCATGTGCGCCAACTCCTCTATATCTCCCTTGGTAGCAAAACCATAATTCTTTTCTGAATCTTCGGCTTTCGAAATCGTTTTCCCTGTCTTAAAAAATTCAGACACCTCTACTTCAAGCACCTTGGCAATACTCAATAAACGAGATAAAGGAATATCTGTAATTCCACGCTCCATCTTAGAATAGGCCCCTTTTGAAATACCTAATTCATCCGCCATGTTTTCCTGACTCAAATCTTTGCTTTGGCGGATTTTTCTTATATGCTGTCCAATTGATTGATTCACAAAGCGAATTTCCATCAGTGAAGTGGTTGTAATAAGACACCAAATCAACATTTTGTATACTTTTAATACTCTTTTGTTTCTTTATAGTATATTTATGGCAATTTATACGACATACAAAATCTAAAGGTGTACTGCATCAACTCTTGATATTAAAAATGGGTATGCCTTTAAAACGCAATAGTACCCATGCAGATAATCCATAAGATAGATTCCTTCTTCTTCCTAATGTTTCCGGAACTTATAAATGCTGACAATTTAAAAATATCCGATAGCATAAAGAGATATTACACATACGGTGCCTTTGAACCAAAGGTGCAGATAAAAGAAGGCTTACTAATTATAGATATTGACATAAGCACTATACAAGAACAGGGAAACGATTATCAACGGGCAGTTGCTTTATGTGAGAAAAGAAAATACTCAGAAGCTAAAACTATACTCGATAAACTGATTGAAAAAAATCCGACCAACTCAGAATACCATAGAATAATGGGGCAAATTTACTCTGAAGAGGGCAATCAGGATGAAGCTATAAACTGCCTGATTGATTCCTTAAGATGGAATTCAAACAATGGTTGGGCATTGCTTATGATGGGAAACATTTTTGCTAAGTTCAAAAATGATGTTCCAACTGCTATGAAATATTATGACCAAGCACAAATTGCAAATCCAAAGGACAATATCACCATAAACAACATTGGTGCAAACCTTATGCAACAAGGTAAATTGGAAGAAGCTAAAAAATATTTTTACGAAGCATTAAAGATTAACGACCAATACGCAAACACTCATTTTGCATTAGGAATGATTGCTGAAATGGAAGCGGACTTGCAGTCTGCTTTTTACAGCACCATTCAAGCAATTAAGTTAAACAAGAACAAAGATGTTCTTTATCAAAATTCAGTAAGACAAGCTTTTGAAATTGCAAAAAAGATCATTGCTTCTGATACAGGTAAAAAGATTTTCAGAGAATACAGACACAAACTGGAATTCGAAGGTGATAGAAAAATTGACATAATTCAAGATGAAGAAATCCCAACGGCAGCAAAATTTGAGTTTGCAGAAAACTATGACAGAGAAACTCACATTGTAAAATACAAACCAAGTTATCCAGCGGTTGAACACTTAATAATACATGAATTGGTGCATTTAGATTTTGTTATTGAAGCAAGAAAAGGTGAGTTAAACCAATTATTTATTTCTACTCAGAATCATAAAACAGAATTCATAAAAGGACTTGAACCGACAATCAAGAAATTCAACAAAATGGGAATTTCTGAAAAGTCAATTGCTGATTATTGTTCGAATTTATTTGAAGGTATGAACCGTCAAATATTCAATACGCCAATTGACTTGTTTATTGAAAATTTCCTTTATAATGAATTCGCAGAACTCAGACCTTTTCAATTTATCTCTCTCTACAACATGTTACAAGAAGGCCTGAAGGCTGTAACTGATAAAAGGATTGTTGAACTCTCTCCCAAAGACATCATTTCAAAAAGCAAGGTCTACAATATTGTAAATGCAATTCAGTTCAAAGAATTATTTGGTCTTGACTTTATCAAAGACTTCAATGCTACTCAGTCAGAAATGAAACTAGCTACAGATTTTTATGACGAGTATCTTCAATACAAAGAGGACAAAGAACCTGCTGAAGAATATGAATTGGTTTTGCATTGGGCTGAAGATTTAAAACTTGACAAGAACTTTGAACTCGTTAATGAACATGAGTATAGAACCAAAAGAACAGATGTAGACAACCTTCTATCTTCAATAGAAAAAGATCCTTATGATTTAGAGTCCAAAGACCCTTACAAGCAACGAGAAATGGATAAATTCCAAAAGTCACAAGAAAGCAACGAGACAAACATGGCCGTAGTTATGTTTATGGTAGATGCTTTGCAATTTTTTGAAGGAAAGTCACAAGAAGAGATCAAAAAAATTGCGTTTGAAATTGCGATTCAAGGCACTCAGGGCTATAGACCTGATAAAGACAATTACAGAATAAGCTCAATTCCGGGAAAGACTCTTTCCGGTTTTCATATACTCGCCTACTACTATGTAAGTTGGGCCTTGGCAATTCCTGAAATGTTATCACAACTACGGTTGCCGTATGATGAAGAGTACAAACTAGCCTTAAAAATGCATAAACCTACATAATATGCTTAGAGAATATTTCCCAAATACCAATCAAGGTGCTGAGATGTATGGTGGATTTCTTCACCATCAGAACTGCTTTTGCAAAGTATTCGACATGAAAGAAACTTTGACAAAATCAATTAAAGAGATAAATGAGTTCTTAGAAATAAATGGCTATGAAGCATCTAAATCTGAGAATTTTGACGAAACCAACACATATAAAAGCGAACCAGTGACTATTGCACCGCATGGTTACAAAGAGCAGTTTGTATTATTTATTGAACGTGATGTTGCAGCAAAATCTCAGTTAGACTTCTTGATAAATGAACTGAAGAGATTCAGAGATGATAGAGACTGGGGGCAATTTCACAACCCCAAAGACTTATCAATTGCTATTAGCATTGAAGCAAATGAACTTTTAGAACAATTTCTTTGGAAATCCTTTGCTGATGCCAACATAGATAAGATTAAGGAAGAATTGGCGGATGTATTTTCGTTTTCATTGTTGTTAGCTGAGAAATATAATCTTGATATCGAAGAAATTGTTCTTGATAAGATTAAACAAAACGCTGAAAAATATCCAATTGAGAAAGCAAAAGGAACAGCAAAAAAGTATAATGAGTTATGAAAAAGATAAAGATATATGAAGTAAAGTTGGCGTCCGCAGAAAATGCTGCACGGCTTTTATCAAAAGATAACAACTATTTTTATTGGAATCACGCTAAATTTCTCAATAATGAGATTGGTGACGTTGTATTTATAATTAATAGAAATGCTAAGTGGGCTCTATACACAACAATATCAGAAAAAGATTTAACTACTCAACAAAATAGAGATAACAAAACATCGTCATTCAATAATTTAGGGCATCTATATAGTGTCAATGATCCAGGAGGTGTTTATAATATATTCATCCGATTTGATATTATTCAAAGGGCTAAAATTCCAAATGATTGGAATTGGTCAAGTCAACTAGGTCAGGCAGAAACATATATACTTGTTGAAGAAGGCAAGGAAGGTGAAACTAATAGAATTTCTAAAATAAATGATCTGAAAAAAATATTTCATGACGGTGATGCATTAGTAACTCTAAATCAAGCTGAACAATTTCTTAGAAATGGGACAGAATCTGTTGAGCAAAAAAAGTCAATTCAAAAACCAAACTTAAATACCAAACATGAAATGAATATTCTAACAGCTATAAAAACAAAGCCGTTCATTCTACTAGCAGGAATATCGGGGACGGGAAAGTCTAGATTAGTTAGAACCTTAGCCTACAAAACTTGTGCAAAGAAAGAATTAAGAACTGATCCCAAAAAGCCCGGTAATTTTGAACTGATTCCTGTTAGACCTAATTGGCACGACTCTTCAGAACTAATGGGTTATGTGAGTAGAATAAATGGCGAAAAATATATAACAACTTCGTTTTTACAGTTCATTGCAAAGGCATGGAAAAATTTAGACGTCCCTTTTTTTCTTTGTTTAGATGAAATGAACCTTGCTCCTGTAGAGCAATATTTCGCAGAGTATCTTAGTATAATCGAGACGAGACAAGTTCAAAACGAAGAACTTGAAACCGACTTTTTAATCTCAAAAGCAAGTTTTGAGAATCAAAACCTTTATAACCAAATTTTAAGAGATTTGAATCTAAACGAGAGTGAATTTTCTATAGGAATAAGTATTCCAAAGAATCTTGTGGTAATTGGAACCGTAAACATGGACGAAACCACTCACTCTTTCAGCAGAAAAGTTCTTGATAGGGCAATGACTTTTGAAATGAATAACGTAGACCTTAATGCTGGTTTGGAGTTATCTAAAAACGATTGGAGTTATCCTGAAGCTTATGTTCCTGCAAATGAAGTTCTTGGCGAATTTACAACAGGTGCTGAGGTTGTAAGTAAGTTTAAGGAAAGCAAGAAGGTTATTGACTTTCTAATCAATCTAAATACTGAGCTTGAAGAAACACCCTTTAAAATCGCTTATCGAGTTAGGGATGAATTCTTAATCTATTGTTACTATGCAAGTTTAAATCCAACTGCAAATTGGCTAAAAATGGCTTTGGACGAAATGACAAACTTGAAAATCTTGTCTAGAATAGAAGGTGATGAAACTAAAACCGGTTCAGTTTTAAAGAATTTACAAAGGATTTTGACACCCGATTACAAAAAGTCTAATGCAAAAATAAAAGAAATGGAAACCCGACTTCAAACGAACGGTTACACCTCATTCTGGTCATAATGCAGATTATAAAAGTAGAACATAACGACTTTGACATGGTTATTGAATGTAATAATCTTGAATCTACTTTTACTAAGGCACAGAAAAAGCAATCTCAAATATTAACTGCAACATCCTACTCAGTTAATCAAGGTGCGATTTCAATACACAATTTTGACAGTAAGCAATTAGAAAAACTGACAACCGAGAAAACTTATCCCTTAATTTTTGAGAACAAAGACTATTTCATTGGGATTACATTCAAAAATAGAACGGCAGTTCTCTCTCCATACATTTATTCAAAACTAAAAGAAGTAGAAGATAAATTTTTTTACAGAGAAGAACTTGGTTTTTTGGCAGGAACAATAAATTTCGGCAATGACCTTGGCAAAAGCAATCTCGTTTTAAGATATACAAAGGACAATGCATATCAAGAAATTATTTTCCATTTCGAAGTATTTCCAACAAAACTCAATTATCGAAGTGATTATGAAAAAATTGTTGCTGATATTGAGAAGGAGTATCCATACCTAGTTCTTGACTTCCTAAAAAAAACATACACCGGCTTTAAAACTGGCAATTCTCCTAACACTGATTTAATCTGGTGGCAGGTTTTCGGTGGTATATACAAAGACTTTATTCATTCATCACAGTTTATACTCAATAAACCACATAGCCGAATAATAAGGGAGATAAAATATGTGAAGGCTGACAAAATAAATAAATGGACAACTGCCTTAGAAGAAGAGTATGCACAATTTAAAGAATTCCCAAATAAAAGCTACCGATCTGAATACAAAACATTAAGCACAAATACATCAGAAAATCGCTTTTTCAAGCATGCTGTTTTTCAAACACTAAGGCGATACAAAAAAGTAAAATCATTCATAGAAAGACGTTTTCCTAACACGATTACAGAACAATTTAACATCGAACTATCTACGATAGAAAAGCAACTTGAAATACTTTCAGTAAACCCATTTTTTAGAACTATTGATGATTTTCAAGGAATAAAGCAGGAATCTCTAGTTTTACAAAAAGCAACAGGTTACAGCACGATATTCAAATCATGGATAATGTTGAATAGCGGATTGAAGTTTATGGAGGGTATTCAGAAGATTGAGCTGAAGAATATTGCTGACCTATATCAGATTTGGTGTTTCTTAGAAATCAAAAATGTTTTACAGAATATTTTAGGCAAAGACAATCCAGATGATGTTGATTTAGCAGAAATTCAAATAGATGACTTTGTTTTCAAAATTGAGCGTGGTGTAAAATCCAAAGTTTCATTTAATAGATCAGATGGTGAAATTATTGACTTGTTCCACGACTTCTCTTACGATACATCAGAAAGTCAAAGTGTAAAGTCATTTACCGTAAACCAAAGACCTGATATAGTTCTAAGAATTACAAAGAATGATTTGAAAGAGAATTATGTTCTCACATATTTATATGATGCCAAGTATAGACTTGCTTCAGATGAAAAGGAAGGTTCGCCAGACTTACCAACTGAAGACTCTATAAATCAAATGCACCGATACAGAGATGCAATTTACTATGTGAACAAAGACAAAACTAAACCCGAAAAAGAAGTAATTGGAGCTTACATCCTTTTCCCAGGTTCAGGAGAAATCGAATCAATCAAAAAACTTGACTATTACAAATCAATAGAATCTGTAAATATTGGTGCATTTCCATTGAGACCTAACGATTTTTCAAGCAGAACACTTTTAGAAGATCATCTAAAAACAATTTTAGGATTAGACACAGAATCAGTTTTGAATGATGTTTCTCCACAAAAATTAACAGCGTATGAAAACCATAATCCAGAAGTTTTGATTGGTATTGTTAATAAGGGACTCCATTCTGATTATTTTCAGCAAGAAAAAGATTTAATCTACCACACAGGTAAAATAAAACCATCAAGGATTAAAGACGAAGACTCAGGCTATGTTAAGATAAAATCTGATATAAAATTCTTCGCTCCATATTTTTCAGGAAAAGGAGTCCGAGAATATTATGAAATCGAATACTTCAGAATATTGCCTAGAAATGAAATTTTCCCTAAAACTCATCCACTTTATAAAAATAATGATACAAGCGATAGATTAATAATTAAACTTGGGCGAAAATTTATAATTGAGAATAACCTCTACTTTACCTGCCCTATTACAGTTTATAGATATACCACATTAAAAAACATTAGAAGACCATTGGAGAATAAAATTGTAGTAACTAAAATAAGCGAGTTGATTAAAAATTGATGGATAAGTATTGCCCATTCGGAGCTAAGCAAAAGCCCTGAAAGGGAGAACTACTAATGCGAAGGGTGGAGCCCTTCGACAAAGTCTATATCAAAACACAGTCTTCCAAAATGAGAAGGCTAATACCCTACTCAAAAAAT